>Ga0209309_10000019_pt1 | contig 297456 bp, 284 predicted proteins | sample COGITO_mtgs_1204_2_FD_184807 | JGI IMG/M metagenome (GOLD analysis project Ga0209309, IMG submission 184807) | Pelagic marine microbial communities from North Sea - COGITO_mtgs_120412 (SPAdes) (version 2) | ecosystem: Environmental > Aquatic > Marine > Epipelagic ...
TCGCAGTCGCTGTCGCAGTCGCAGTCGCAGTCGCAGTCGCAGTCGCAGTCGCAGTCGCAGTCGCAGTCGCAGTCGCAGTCGCAGTCGCAGTCGCAGTCGCAGTCGCAGTCGCAGTTTAAAGATTTGTTTTTCCTTAAGACCATAGATTATTTTTGTTTTTACTTTTTGTTTTATTTTTCAACACCAGATTCGATTCGGTTTGAAGTTCAGGTTTCACTTCCAGTTCAATCCAGTTATATTTGCCTAACAGCAATCCACAACTATGCAATTTCAGGTAACAGACGATTTTATAGAAGACCTACAGCGATTGATAGAGCAGAATGATGCTGCTAGAGTTCAAGCGATCCTGGCAGAGCTTCACTTTGCAGATATTGCAGAGATCATCGATGACCTGGATCTTCAAGAAGCCATTTTTATTGTAAAACTGCTGGACAGCGTCAGGACTTCAGAGGCTTTAATGGAGTTGGACGAGGATCAACGTGATCGAATTCTAAATGAGCTGTCACCGCAGGAAATTGCAGACGAGCTGGAAGAAATGGATACAGATGATGCCGCTGATATCCTGAATGAACTACCAGATGCCCTGGCTCAAGAAGTCATATCTGCCATGGCAGATGAGGAGCATGTGGAGAATATCGTAGACCTACTGCGTTATGATGAAAATAGCGCCGGTGGATTGATGGCAAAAGAACTGGTCAAGGTCAACGAGAACTGGACCGTCACCGGTTGTGTAAGCGAGATGCGCGCCCAGGCAGAAAATGTCACCCGCGTGCACTCCATTTATGTAGTAGACAACAATCAAAGGCTCAAAGGCCGCCTTTCCCTAAAAGATTTATTGACCAGTGCTGAATCTACGCCCATCAAAGATGTGTATATTCCTAAAGTGGATTACGTGACCGTAACTACCTCTGGAGAAGAAGTAGCAAGGATCATGCGTAAATACGATCTAGAAGCCATTCCTGTGGTGGATGAATTGGAACGACTCGTGGGACGTGTCACCATTGATGATATCGTAGATTTTATTACTGAGGAAGCAGAAAAGGATTACCAACTTGCCTCTGGTATTTCACAAGATGTAGAGGCAAATGACAGCATCTGGGAACTGACCAGAGCACGCTTTCCATGGCTGGTTTTGGGACTTTTTGGCGGTATAGGCGCCGCAGCGATCATGGGACTTTTTGAACCACTCATGTCCCAACACGCCATCTTATTCCTATTTACACCACTTATTGCCGCTATGGCAGGAAACGTGGGAGTGCAGTCCAGTGCGATCATTGTACAGGGAATCGCAAACGACGACCTTAAGGGAAGCATTGGAAACCGATTGATCAAAGAAGTGCTGCTGGCGATGCTCAACGGGCTCATGCTGGGACTCTTGCTATTTGCGTACACTTTTTTCACAAAAGGCGACCTGCTCGTCTCGCTCGCCATCTCTACCGCATTGTTTGTCGTTATCATTGTCGCTGGGCTTATTGGAACGTCAGTTCCTATAATTTTACACAAACGCGGCATTGATCCCGCACTCGCCACCGGTCCATTTATCACGACCAGCAATGATATCTGTGGGATCCTGATCTACTTCATGCTCGCCAAAGCTATTATTGGAATATAGCCTGTTGACGGGTTTCCGCTTTCGCGAAAGCGTATTTCCCACTATCTTCACAGCATGGAAGCAGCTACAGCAAAGGAATTGCGAGATGAACTCAAGCACCGCTCTGAAAGCGAGCTGCGGGAAATCGTATTGCGGCTTTCTAGATTTAAAAAAGAAAACAAGGAACTGCTCTCCTACCTGTTGTTCCAGTCCCATAATGAGGATGATTACATCGATCACATCAAGACCGTTATTGATGAAAAGATTCTCGAGATCAATACCAGCAATGGGTATTATGCCAAAAAGGCCATACGTCGCATCTTAAGGGAGACTAAAAAATTCGTGCGCTACTCTGGAAGTAAAGAGACTGAAGTGGCACTGCTCATTCATTTTTGCCGCAGTTTGCAGGAAACCCATCCTAAATTAATGAACATCAAAGTAGTACGTGATATCGTGCAGCGGCAGATCGTATTGATCAAGGTGCGCATCTCCACGTTGCATGAAGACCTGCAGCACGATTTTGAGCAGGAAATCAACATGATGGATTACTAAACCCAACCGCTTCAGTTTCTTTGATGGACTTCTTTTACCTTTGGGTTCATGAAGATCCTACACTTAGACAGCAATCACGAGATTCTCGATCAAAAACTGGCAGCCGCTGGTTTTGAAAATCACCATGACCATCATTCCAGTAAAGAAGAAATTCAAAAAAAGCTTGCAGATTATGACGGTCTGGTCGTGCGCAGTCGTTTCCCGATTGATGCGGAGTTTTTATCTCATGCAACCAACTTAAAATGTATAGGTCGAGTAGGTGCTGGACTTGAAAACATAGATCTGGACAAAGCTGCCTCAATGAATATTGAATGTTTCAATGCTCCAGAAGGCAATCGCAACGCTGTTGGAGAACATGCTTTGGGCATGCTGCTTGCGCTTTTCAATAAGCTCAACAAAGCAGATCGTGAGGTGCGAGAAGGGGTTTGGGATCGTGAGGGCAATCGCGGTATTGAGCTCGATGGCCGGACGGTCGGGATCATAGGTTACGGTAATATGGGAAAGGCTTTCGCTAGAAAACTAAGAGGTTTTGACTGTACCGTTTTGTGCTATGATATAAAGGATCAGGTAGGTGATGAAAATGCTACCCAGGTTTCACTCCAGGAATTGCAGGAGCGCGCTCAGGTTGTAAGCCTTCATGCGCCTCAAACTCCAGAAACCTCTGGAATGATCAACGCTTCTTTCATCAACTCTTTTAAGAATCCGTTTTACTTGATCAACACGGCTCGTGGGAGCGCTGTGGTGACGGCAGATTTAGTGGCGACAATGGAATGTGGTAAAATAGTAGGTGCCGGGCTGGATGTTCTGGAATATGAAAAGAGCTCGTTTGAATCGCTCTTTCGCGAAAGCGATATCCCAGCAGCATTAAAAACCTTGATAAGCATGGAAAACGTGATTCTAAGTCCTCATGTGGCAGGATGGACGGTGGAATCGAAGTTGAAGCTGGCAGAAACAATAGCCGATAAAATGATTCAAAAACTAAAAGCATGAAAAAAGTCACTGGAATAGGTGGTATTTTCTTCAAGTGTGAAGATGTACAAGCCACAAAGGATTGGTATGAAAAACACCTGGGCATAGAAGCAGATCAATATGGCCACACCTTCTGGCAACGTGATGTGGAGCACCCGGAGCAAAAAACAAGCCAGCAATGGAGTCCCTTTCCTAAGGATACCGATTATTTTAAGCCGGCATCCCAAGAATTTATGCTCAACTACAGGGTAGAGAATCTCGACCTCTTGTTAGAAGAATTAAAGGCTAGCGGAGTGCCTATCATAGGCGAACCTCAAGAATTTGACTATGGAAAATTTGGCTGGATACTCGATGCTGACGGTAGAAAAATAGAGCTATGGGAACCAAAAAACGAGGATCTGTTTGAAAAATAATGGTACTTTTAGTTCACTAACTAAACAAAAGAAACATGAGTACAGAAGGTTACGACAGCAGCAAACGAAATGAAGGTTTTGAAGATGCTAAAAGAAGCGCAGAAGAAAGCGCAAGAGGTTTTCAACGCGGCGTGAATGATATGGTGAATAGTCAAGAAAACAAGAAATTGGTTGCCGGGCTATTGGGAATCTTTTTAGGCTATTTGGGAATCCATAAATTCATTTTGGGCTACACTCAAGAAGGGATTATACAGATCGTTATTAGCGTAGTGACTTGCGGTTTAGGTGGAATTATAGGCTTCATTGAAGGCATCATCTATCTCACAAAATCTGATGAGGAGTTTTACCAGACCTATCAGGTAGGTAGAAGACCTTGGTTTTAAATCAGTACTGGATCACGTACTTCAAAACCGCCGTTGGCGGTTTTTTTATTCTTCCCTGTTAAGGTCGTAATCCATAGGCATCATGCCACCCACTCCCAATTGAGGAATATATCCAGAGAACATGATCTCCCTAGGGGAGAGGTTATTGCCGTATTTATCGATATAAATGACATGGGTGGTCAAGTAGATGTCTGATTGATCGCCGTTGCGATCTCGAATAGAGTACTTCAAATTTCTAAAGGTCACTTTAAAAACATCCTCTGACTCTTTGGTCACTCTTATGTGATCCTCTGGCTTCACACGAAATCTATTAAAGAACAATCCAAAGTAGGCTCTTCCCATGTCTTCATTGATGATGGACCGGTACAGTTTGAGCTGGGATATTTGATACGCCTTTTTTCTGCGGCGTTCCCGTTGCCTCTCCGTGGGTTTTTTGCTATCTAATTCCTGGTAAAAAGAAGTCCCGGCCACAAAAGACCCCTCTACCACATAGCGGTTCCTAGCGTGTTCTATCAGGAATGTTTTTTCTATTCCCGTTTCACTTTTTATAAATCTAAAATTGATCTCGAACTCGGCTAGATCGTAGTTAATCAAATAACCCAATTCTGTATTTTTCAAGATGATAGGATTGCTGGAAACGGCAGTCATTTGACTCGTGGTAGGGTTGAAGCGCAACCTCACATCTTTAAGGTTGAGAACCGTGCAATGGTCCAGGCTTTGACTACCTACAAAATACTTGAGAAACAGCTTTTCTTTTGTCGCTCTGCTCCATGGATCTGGATCAATCACCACAGCATCGAGATTATTGGTCTGCTCAGACATTTTTACAAGACTCAGGTTTGTACTTGTTGGCTTTTCTACCTGGATCTTTTCATAGCCTAAATAAGCAAAAACTAGAGGTGCATTGAACTCTTTTGAATATATGATGCTGTAGGTACCATCCAGACCGGTTACCACCCCAGTAGAGGTTCCAGAAACATAAACAGCCACACCTGTTAAAGGTTCTCCGGTGGTTGCGTCTACGACGGTTCCTGAAATTTTAGTATCCTGCCCAGTCGCTATAGCGCTGTATAAAAAAACCAATAAGAGTATAAAGGAGCTTCGCATGATGATGTTAGTCCCTAGCTTCATTGCTTTCCTCCCCAGTAGACTTAAAATATTTCGCCTCCATCTCTGCCTGAAATTCTTCCATCACAGGCTTCACCGTACTTTCAGGAAGATCTGCGATACGTATGTACATCAATCCATCAATCGCATCATTAAATAAAGGATCTACGTTAAAGGCAATGACCTTAGCGTTTTGCTTCACGTACTTTTTGATCAGCACAGGAAGCCGCAGCTCATTGGGTTCCAATTCATCAATAAGTTTGTCAAACTTATTCAAATCAGCCTCTGAAGCGTCAAAAATGAAGTCTTTATCGGCATCTTCTAGTTTGATCTTGAATTCCTTTTTAGGCTTTATAAATTGTGCCAAATAGGGGTCGTAGTAATTGGACTTCATGAATTCAATCATGAGTGATTTTGAAAAATTCGAAAACTTGTTACTGATGCTCACACCTCCAATTAAATACTTGTGATTTGGGAATCGCAAGGTACAGTGCACGATTCCTTTCCAAAGTAGGAACAGTGGCATTGGTTTTTGCTGGTATTCTGGAATGATAAAAGCGCGTCCCATTTCAATAGACTGCTCCATCATTTTATACGCATCCACATCAATATTGAACAATTCGTTCAGGTAAAAACCTTCTATACCTTGCTCTTTGAAAATCTCTTCTCCCATTCCCATGCGATAAGCTCCGGCAATACGGTTTGCCTCGTTGTCCCAAAGAAACATCTGGTGGTAGTATTGATCAAATTCATCCAGATCAATAGATTTATTGGTTCCTTCTCCTATCTTCCTAAAAGTAATTTCACGCAACCTTCCCAATTCTCTAAGTATGTGCGGGATGTACTGCGCTTTAGAAAGAAACACTTCATAATTTTTAGAAATCAAGAGTCTTTTCTCTGTAGTTCTTAGTTCCTCTACTTCCTTAATCATCGCTTCGGCATCACCAGTTTTAATGATTTTTTGAGGCGGTGGTTTAGGCAGCTTGATGTTTTTAGAGATATCCCTCAAATTGATAGCCTCCTTATCATAAGCTTTAGAAAGCATGTAGGTTTTCTTGCGCAGGAATTCCGTAAAGTCGTCTAGTGTTTGGTGTTCTTTTTGTGTGGCCACCGGTATGGCGTTTCCTATACGGACGATGATCGTTCTGTTCTTTTGCGTAAGCACTTCAGATGGTAATTTTGCGGTACGAAACGTATCGGACAACTTGGCGAGCCTATAAAACAGCCTGCTGTTCTTTGCATGAAAATAGATGGGGATTACGGGAACCTCAGCGCGCTGTATCAGTTTCATGGCAGATGGTTCCCAGGGCTTATCCACCACTAGTTTTCCATCGCGATACGTAGAAACCTCACCAGCAGGAAAAATACCTAGTGGCAAGTCGTTTTTCAAATGTCGTATGGCCTGTATGAATCCTGTGGTAGACGATTGTGCATCCTTATGCTCCTCAAACGGATTCACTGGCATGATATAAGGCTTCAATGGCTCTATGCGCTGCAGTAGGAAGTTTGCAATGATCTTAAAATCTGGACGTCGATCCAACAGTAATTTGAGCAACAATATCCCATCAACACCACCCAGTGGGTGATTTGAAATAGTTATGAAGCCTCCTGTTTTAGGAATGCGTCTTAAGTCGTCCTCTGGAATCTCAAACTGGATTTGAAGATCGTTAAGTACCGCATCTAGAAATACGGTGCCTTTCTTATGCTTGTTTCTAGTATAGATTTTGTTGAGGGTAGAGATCCGCAACAACTTCATCAGCGTCCAACCGCCCAGCTTTCCAAGCAATCCATACTTGTCAATTTGAACCGCTTTTGCTACTTCGTTTGCATTTACCAGACTCATAAGCTCTTTCTACCGTATTTCACAAATATAGCATTTCAATTAGTGGTTATTCTTCTACAACCAGTTGCAAGGTTTCCTGGGTGCGTTGTTTAAGCAATACATTTTTTCCATCTTCCATTTCTTGAATGGTATCGCCGCTGTAGTGGCGTATGGTGTACAAAGATACGCCTGCCACGTGGCTTACCTTGAATTTCTCCTCCAGCCCTTCTAAAAGGGTGTCAATACGACCGTATTTATCCTCCACGCACAAGGAGAAGCTAATGGCACTATTTTGAAGCAAGCCTACTTGCATCTTACTTTCACTTAATTCATGGAAGATGTCTGAAATGCTCTTTTCCCCTATAAAACTGAAATCCCTAGACGATATCTTTAAAAACACCATGTTCTTGCGCACAATAAAACAAGGTGTTGTGGGTACCAATGATTTACTGGAAGTAATGGTGGATCCAGGCTCTAACGGCTTCAAAAACGACTTCACCTTCAGCGGGATCTTCTTTTGCTGTAAGGGCTGCAATGTTTTAGGGTGTATTACAGAAGCACCATAGAAAGCGAGCTCGATCGCCTCATCATACGGGATTTGTTCCAGCAACACGGTATTATTGAAGACTCTAGGATCTGCATTTAAAACACCTGGAACGTCTTTCCAAATGCTCACCTCGCTAGCGTTGAGACTATAGGCTAGAATTGCAGCGGTATAATCGCTCCCTTCACGACCTAGAGTGGTGGTAAAACCATTTTCATCAGACCCGATAAAACCCTGTGTAATGAAAAGCTCATCTGCGCAATGTTTTTGAATCTGCGCTTCGGTATGTTCCCAGTCGACGGTGGCGTCACGGTATTTATTATCTGTCATGATCAGTTGCCTGGCGTCCTTCCATTTTACCGGGATGTCGCAGGCATTCAAAAATGCCGCCACAATTTTAGAGGACATCAGCTCTCCATGGCTTACGACTTGATCGTAGAGAAAACTGTAATTTCTGCTTTTATTGCGCAACATCTCGCCTTTTAGAGACTCGACAATCGCTTTGAGATCTTTGTTGATATCGCTTTCGCGAAAGCGTAACAAACTTTCCTCATCTATGCCCTCTGCAGGCAACTTGAGGTCCTCGACGATGGCAATATGTTCTTCATGCAGTTGGTCAATCAGGTTCAAATAACGGTTGTCGTTGGACTCATAACTTGCAATGACGGCCTCCAGCGCATTAGTCGTTTTACCCATTGCTGAGACGACGATACCCAGCTGGTCCGTGCCCATGGTTCTCAATACGCTCAAGACATTGCGTACGCCTGCTGCATCTCTAACAGATGCTCCTCCAAATTTGTAAATTCTCATCGTTCTAAATATTGGGCTAATGATGTCCCGTCCATCTGTACAAGGTGCCATCCTGACAAGACCGAGGCGCCGCTGTTTTCATAAAAATCGATCGCACCCTTATTCCATTCCAGAACGACCCATTCCACACGACGGACGTTTTGTTCCTGAGCAAATTCAAGTACCTGATTGTATAAGGCCTTGCCCAGTCCTTTACCTCGCATTTTCTCGGTCACAATCAGGTCTTCCATATGTATGGTTTTTCCCTTCCAGGTGGAAAACCTAGGGTAGCAGAGGGCAATTCCTTCAATGTTGTCATCGTATTCCCCTACAAAACAGGTGAACAATGGCGGCTTCGCAGACGCCAACTCTTGAAGTTCATCGATGGTAACCTCGACGGCATCAGGCTCCTTTTCAAAGGTGGCTAACTCTTGGATCAACTCTAGAACTCTCGGATAATCTTTTGCAATGGCAGGACGAATGTGTATCATAGGAACAAAGAAAAGTCAAAAATGGAAGATGCCCGTAGGTTCCAAGCAAAAAGTAGCAAACTATAACGTTATAGTGGTCTCATAAATATATATTTGTGCTCTTCAAACCTCTTTATGTCCCGAATTAATCAATCTCTAGGAGAATTTATCATTGAAAATCAAGGAGAATTTGCCTACAGCAGTGGCGAGCTTTCCCGACTTATCAATTCCATACGCCTAGCAGCCAAAATGGTCAACCATGAAGTCAATAAAGCCGGCCTTGTGGATATTACAGGCAGCGCCGGCGAGGTCAACACTCAAGGTGAAGACCAGCAAAAGCTGGATGTATTTGCTAATAATGTATTTATTCAAACGCTTACCAATCGTGAGATAGTTTGTGGGATCGCCAGTGAGGAAAATGAGGACTTCATCACTATTGCTGGAAGTAACGGTGATCATAAAAACAAATATGTCGTGCTGATCGATCCACTGGATGGAAGTTCGAATATTGATGTAAATGTTTCTGTAGGAACTATTTTCTCTATTTACAGGCGAGTTACCCCTATAGGAACTCCTGTACAAGAAGAAGATTTTCTACAACCAGGAAATCTGCAGGTTGCGGCTGGCTACATTGTCTATGGAACCTCTACCATGCTGGTTTATACCACTGGTCATGGCGTGAATGGTTTTACACTCAATCCTGCATTGGGAACCTATTATCTGTCCCACCCTAACATGAGATTTCCTGAGCAGGGCAACATCTACAGTGTGAATGAAGGGAACTATGTACACTTCCCACAAGGAATCAAGGACTATATCAAATACTGTCAGCAAGAAGAGGATGACAGACCCTATACCAGTCGATACATAGGCAGCCTGGTAAGTGACATTCACCGCAACATGATCAAGGGAGGCATCTATATGTACCCCAAAAGCTCAAAAGCGGCGACGGGCAAACTGCGATTGCTCTATGAGTGCAATCCTATGGCATTTATTGTCGAACAAGCGGGCGGTAAGGCCAGTGATGGTGAAACCCGAATCATGGATTTAAAACCAAAAGAGCTGCATCAAAGAGTTCCATTCATTTGCGGAAGCAAAAAAATGGTGGAAAAGGCAGAGGAATTCTGCAAGAAAAACCCTAATTAGAAAAAAAACCTAACGGTTCTTATTCAATAAGTGACGGTAGTCTTCCAGGTTTAAGTGGCCGTTGAAAATCTCGATAGAACGTTCTACAAGGTATTCTGCATCTGCATCATTGTAGCCCAAGGCCGTGGCGTACTTGCGCAACAACATATGTTCTGGCTCGTCCATTTTATGATCTGCAAACACAATCTTAAATAGGTCGTGAAGCCATTGAATGCGTTCATCACTAGTATTAGGCGGCGTTACTGGATAAGAATGAGGATCCTTTAAAATAGCATCGTAATCGGAATCCGAAATATCCAATACTTGTTTGAAACGCAACAACTGTACAGCCTCCTCTGCTTTGATCCCTGAGGATTTAGCAAGAGCAACCAGTGTCGCAAAGTGACTTTTATTTCTGGCGCTTTCTCCAGATTCAAACAATGATGAAAATGACATAATTCTATTTTGTTGAAGTGCAAATATAATAATATACCGCGGCAGTCATAATTATCTACTGTAGATGTTCCAGCATTTCTTGTACCGTTTTATCAAGAGTGAATTTCGTTTCCCAATTCCAGTCCTGACTTGCCTTTTGATCATCAATAGAGCTAGGCCAACTATCTGCAATTTGCTGTCTCGAGTCAGGAGCGTAGGTTATTTTAAATTCAGGAATGTGCTTTTTTATCTCAGCTGCGATTTCTGCAGGAGTGAAACTCATACCGCTCAAGTTATAGGAAGAGCGTTCTTTTATTTGATCTGAAGGTGCCTCCATAATTTGTATGGTCGCTCGTATGGCGTCTTCCATGTACATCATGGGCAGGGCAGTATCTTTTGATAAGAAACAAGAATAGGATTTGTTTGCCAGTGCTTCATGGAAAATCTCTATGGCATAGTCCGTCGTGCCTCCTCCTGGAAGGGTTTTCCAAGAAATCAACCCGGGATAACGTATGCTACGTACATCTACACCGTATTTTCTATGGTAATATTCACACCAGCGCTCACCGGTTTGCTTACTAATGCCATAGACCGTAGAAGGTTCCATAATGGTGTGCTGTGGTGTATCTGTTTTAGGTGTTGTAGGTCCAAATACCGCAATACTTGACGGCCAAAAGATCTTACTGATCTTCCCTTCTTTCGCCAGATCCAGCACATTAAAGAGCGAGTTCATATTGAGCTTCCATGCCTTTTCTGGAAACTTTTCACCAGTAGCGCTCAACATCGCTGCCATAAGATAGACTTGATCTACTTCATAATGCAAGCAGATATTCTCCACCTGATCACGATCCATGGCATCGATGATCTCAAAAGGCCCGGACTCCATCAATTCTTCATTGCCTTCTCTAATGTCGCCGGCAATGACTTGTTCATTCCCGTGCAACTCGCGCAATTTCATAGTAAGTTCTGTTCCTATTTGCCCGCAGGCCCCTATGACAAGAATTTTATTCGGCATAAAAAAGTTTTGATTTGTGCGTAAAGATACAAGAGGTTTATGGGACAAAAGAAAATTGACGCCTGCAACCAGTGGGGTTAAGTTCGCTTTCGCGAAAGCGAAATGCCCTCCTTAATGATTATCAATACTTATTTAACTTAAAATATGGAATATAACATGGTTTAACTTAACACTCCTTTATAAAAACCTATAGTTTTAACACAACTACATCTGTCTAACTTTGATCTGATAATATCTAAAAGAGGAAAATATTATGAAAACGAACCTATTTATTGCAGCAATGGCTGCCACAGCACTTATCGCATGTAAGAATGAGGATACCGAAAATGAAGGGACGGATGATGTGGGAATGGAAAATAAGATGGAAATGGAGGGGACCAGTAATCCCGACTATACCACTACCGTAGTTTACACGCAAACAGATGCCCTGAATTTTCAACGTGATTTTGAAGAGTCTGTAGAGGTAAACAATGGAAAGGCCACGAACATTAAGGGCTGGATGATTTACAATAATGTAAACAATGACATCATCACCTTAAGAAGAGCAACTCCAGCAACACGCATGACGGCTTCTCAAAAACTAAGAGCTGATTTCAATGATTTGAAAAATTCCATTCCTGAATACATGAACGTACGACGGGTGCGCAAAGCAATAAATGAAGTGGATGACGAAATCACTGATTTTGAAAAAGATGCCGCAAAAGCAGGTGTTACTGAAAAGCAGATGACAGAAAATCTAGATGACATTGGTGAGGCATACGACGATCTTGCTCAGGAAATTGCCAAGGCCCGTGAGCAATACATGGACAATAAAGAAGATGCGATGGAAGAATATCTGGAAGAAATCAACGACCTGGATAAAAACAAAACAACCAGCGAGCGTTATAGAGACGGGATTGAAGAATATAATGAAGAAATGGACCAGAAATAAATGACCTATAAACTAGGAAGAAAGCATCGCTATACCAGCGATGCTTTTTTTATGTAGTTTTGAACCTATTGATAGGGCTATGAGATACGTATTTATTCTACTACTAAGTTTTTCCTTTACAGCCTGTAATCCAGAAAAGGAAACAAAACCCGCTGTAAAACCAGTAAATATTGCCGAAATTGAATTTGAAACCAATAAAATAGCCCTTGTGGGAAGTGCTCAATCCATGGCCAGTAATTGGGAGGAGTACAGTAAATTCGAAACTGCTCTAGAGAATTACGACCATAGTGAAGAGGCTACAGGAAGGCTGGCAACCTCTGTTAAAATGATGAGGGAACATATGGATCCGTTTTTTAATAACCAGCCTATTCGATCCAGACTATTGGTTTTGGAAAGCAGGATCAGGTCCTATCAATCATTTCTAAAAACAAAGAACAAGACCGCTGATCAGTACAAGGCGTATTTCAACTCCATCATGGTGGCTTTAGATAATTTAAGAGGTCAGCTCAATGAGATCCAAGAAGTAGAACGTCAGAAAAAGGAATTGATTGAAGAATTGAAAGGTGATTTGCGCAACTTAGGCGCTACAGAAACCGACACCATCCCTTAATAAACTTCTCTTAAACGGGCGGCAATTCTCGTAACTGCTTGCTAATTTTAGGGAATGGATCAACCCCTTCTCAAGTTTACGGACAAAGGCATTTATTGCGCAACAGCAGATGTCTATCTGGATCCATGGAAACCCGTAAAAAAGGCCTTGATCACCCATGGCCATGCAGACCACAGCCGTTGGGGACATAAAAAATACATCACGCACCATGATAACGTGCCCATCATCTCTCATCGATTGGGAGATATAAATGTTTCTGGTATCGCTCACGGCGAAAGCTTAAACATCAACAACGTCAAATTTTCATTTCATCCTGCGGGACATATTCCAGGATCCTGCCAGATTAGAGTAGAACACAAAAACGAAGTTTGGGTATTTACAGGCGATTATAAAACCGAAGACGATGGAATCTCAACACCCTACGAGCCCATAAAATGCGACACCTTTATAACCGAATGTACATTCGGATTACCAGCATTTAAATGGCGACCACAAAACGAAGTCATGCATGACGTCAACGAGTGGTGCGCACAAAACCACGCCGAAGGTAAAACCTCCATATTGTTTGCCTATTCGTTGGGAAAAGCACAACGATTGATCAAACACCTGGACACCAGCCAGATGAAAATCTATTGCCATGGCGCCGTCTACAAAATGACGGAAGTCCTGCGTGAACTCATTGATTTCCCACCAACATACCTAGTCACGAAAGAAACCACCAAAGAAGAGCTAAAAGGAAATATTGTTGTCGCACCGCCCAGCGCACACGGCAGCGCATGGATGCGCAAATTCGTTCCCTATGCGACGGCAAGTGCCAGCGGCTGGATGACCTTTAGAGGTGCACGCCGCAGGCGGGCGATTGACAAAGGCTTTGTTCTTTCAGATCATTGCGATTGGGATGGATTACTGGAAAGCATAGAAGCCACAGGTTGCGAAAACGTCATCACCACCCATGGTTATCAAGAAATTTTTGCCCGATATCTAAGAGAAGAAAAAGGCCTCAACGCCATAAGTGAGCGCACTCAATATGAAGGAGAAACACTAAATGAATCTGAACCAGAAACGGAAACCGAAACAAAGTCGGAGAAAATTGAGAAATAGAGGTTAGAGGTTAGAGGTTAGAGGTTAGAGGTTAGAGGTTAGAGGTTAGAGGTTAGAGGTTAGAGGTTAGAGGTTAGAGGTTAGAGGTTAGAGGTTAGAGGTTAGAGGTTAGAGGTTAGAGGTTAGAGGTTAGAGGTTAGAGAAAAAACAGCCTATAGCTGGAAAAGATTAGAAATAGTTGAATAAAAACAAATGTTTTATAAACAACAATCCTGAATTAATGTAAAATAAACTCCCTCTCCGCCGGAGAGGGCTGGGGTGAGGCAAACTAAAAAAATTAGAACAATGGGAATTATAAGAGACGATGAAGAAAACAACGAAGATGAGAACCTGACCTTCTTTTTTGACGGATCGAAAAAGTTGTTTGAGTTCGTTGATAATAAAGATCGCAACCCTAATAAAGAATCAGCCATCAACAAGAATGATTCAAGTCCAGTGAATAATAATGACAAATCAAATGTCAGTTCGAGCGCAGTCGAGAACAGTTCGGTTAGTTCAAATGAAAATGCCAGTTCGAGTATCTCGACTCCGCTCGATATGAACTCCGTCGAGAACTCTACGGCAAATTCGAGTTCGAGTTCGGATTCAAATTCAAGTTCAGATTCAAGCGAAGCACCATGAAACAATTCGCTGAACTCATACGTACCATCGACGGTACCAACAAAACAACCCTTAAAGTTGCGGCGCTGACAGAATACTTCAATACCGCTCCCGAAGAAGATAAATTGTGGACTATTGCCATACTTTCACACCGTCGCCCTAAACGACCAGTGAACACAACACTCATGCGACAATGGGCAACCGACATCAGCGGGATTCCTATGTGGCTTTTTGAGGAATCCTACCACATAGTTGGCGATCTGGCCGAAACGATTGCTCTAATCCTTCCCACTACCAGTGAGCCTTCAGACAAGTCCTTAACGCAGATCATTCAGGAATTAATCCTGCTGCGCAAAAAAACAGACGAAGAAAAAAAAGCCTACCTGCAAGAAAACTGGCTCAAACTCAATTACTACGAGCGCTTTGTTTTCAATAAAATAATGACAGGCGGCTTCCGTATTGGAGTTTCTCAAAAACTGATGACCCGAGCGCTTGCGGCTTCAACAGGGATTGATCAGGATGTGCTTGCCCATAAATTGATGGGAAGCTGGACGGGAGAGAATACTACATTTCAAGAATTGGTCTTTGAGGATAATGAGGTCGCCATGCGCGGCAAGCCATATCCGTTTTATCTGGCGTATGCTATTGAAGATAAAATAACCGATCTGGGCGATGTGAACGACTGGAGCGCAGAACATAAATGGGACGGCATTCGTTCGCAAACCATCATCAGGGCTGGCGAGCTTTTTGTCTGGTCACGTGGTGAAGAATTGGTAACCGATAAATATCCAGAGTTTCAACGGTTTCTTGACGTAATTCCCAATGGAACCGTCATCGACGGCGAGATTCTCCCTTATAAAGACGGACAAATCCTAAACTTCAATGACCTACAGACAAGAATAGGTCGCAAGACCGTAGGCAAAAAATTACTGGCCGATGTTCCCGTCGTAGTCGTGGCTTACGATTTATTGGAATGGGAAGGAAAGGACATTCGGGAAATGGCTTTTGTGGAGCGCAGAAAGTTGTTGGAGAGATTAGTAGAAGCAGTGAAGGATGGAATCCCTTATGAGAATTTCACAAGTAATCCGTTATCGAGCGATAGTCGAGATACGGATGGTGGAACCGACTCGCATTCCGATAACGACCAACCGATTCCGCGTCAAGCGCGGAATGACAAATCGAGCAATAATTTCAGTTCGAGTATCTCGACTCCGCTAGACATGAACTCCGTCGAGAACAGTTTGAGTAATTCAAATTCAGATCCGAATAAAGTTTCCCCTTTGGGGAAATATCCGCAGGAGAATGGGGCCGTACCGCTGATGCTCTCAGAAACCATGCACTTCAAATCCTGGAAAGAAGTCGCCGAGGAACGTTCCAAAAGCACCGAACGCAAATCGGAAGGTTTGATGCTCAAACGCAAGGACAGTCCCTATCTGGTGGGTCGTAAAAAAGGCGACTGGTGGAAATGGAAAGTAGATCCGTTTTCTGTCGATGCCGTTTTAACCTACGCAATGCGTGGCCACGGACGTAGGGCCAATCTGTTTACGGATTATACTTTCGGATTATGGCAAGATGGTGAGTTGGTCACTTTCGCGAAAGCGTACTCTGGACTAACCGATGCAGAATTCAGAAAAGTAGATGCTTGGATCAAAAAGAATACTTTAGAGCGTTTCGGGCCTGTTCGTTCAGTGACGCCACACCACGTTTTTGAGATCGCCTTTGAGGGAATTGCTCCCAGCAAACGGCACAAATCTGGCGTGGCCACGAGATTCCCAAGAATCGTTCGATGGCGCACCGATAAACCTATTGAAGAAGCCAACACTCTGGATGATTTGAAAGCGTTGATTCCTACTGAAGGAGATTTTCTTTGAAAATGAACTTGAACTTGAATGCGAACTTGAACTCAAGTCTGAATTTGAATTCAGAATTAATTTATTAAACCAAATGTATCGTCCTCTCCGTCGGAGAGGATAAGAGGTGAGGCTATGAACAAAAAAGAACTCTACCATATCGCCGAGAAATATTTCCAGCAGCAAGGCTGGAGGTCGTTTCCATTCCAGCAGCAGACTTGGGATGCATTTCTTGCGGGAAAGCATGGATTGCTCAATGCGCCCACGGGCAGCGGGAAAACCTATGCGTTATGGGTGGCGATTGTTCTCAATTACATCAAACAAAATCCAGACTATAAAAACAAACCTACCAAAGGCTTGAAGGCTATCTGGATCACGCCCTTGCGTTCGCTTTCACAGGAAATTATGCAGGCATCACAGCGATTTGTGGATGGCATCGGCTTGCCGTTTACCGTTGGGATCCGGTCTGGCGACACGTCTACTAAGGAGCGCGCGGCACAAATGAAAAATATGCCAGATCTATTGATCACAACGCCAGAGAGCCTGCATTTGCTGTTGGGTTCCCAGGATCATGAAAAGTTTTTTGGCAACCTGAATGCCATTGTGGTGGACGAATGGCACGAATTGCTGGGAACCAAACGCGGCGTGCAGATGGAATTGGGAATTTCACGGCTGTTGGGGTTGAGCAAGGATCTTCGGGTGTGGGGAATTAGCGCGACTATTGGAAATTTAGAACAGGCTAGACAGGTATTACTGGGCGTTGATGAAGTTCGCTTTCGCGAAAGCGTACTCATCAAAGCAAATCTGAAAAAAGATATTGAAGTTAAATCGATTATTCCAGCATCCATGGACAAGTTCCCGTGGCGTGGTCATCTGGGATTGCATTTGATGAAAGAGGTTGTCGAGATTATTAATTCCAGTAAATCAACCCTCATTTTTACCAATACACGGGCACAGTGTGAGCTTTGGTTTCAAGGGTTGATGACCAATTTTCCTGAACTTGCTGGCGAGGTGGCGATGCACCATGGATCGATCAATAAAGAAACACGCATTTGGGTAGAAAATGCGATCCGCAATGAGAGTCTACGGGCATGTGTCTGTACCTCATCGCTGGATCTGGGCGTTGATTTTGCGCCTGTAGAAACGATTATCCAAGTGGGCGGACCGAAAGGTGTGGCTAGATTCCTGCAACGTGCGGGCCGTTCAGGACACCGCCCTGGCGAGACCAGCGTGATTCATTTCCTGCCAACGCACGCGCTCGAATTGATAGAAGCCAGCGCACTCCAAAAAGCAGTTTCTATCCAAGCGGTAGAGGATCGATTGCCCTATATCCTTTGTTTTGATGTGTTGATTCAATACTTGTGCACACTAGCCGTTTCTGGCGGATTCTATCCCGCAGAAATCTATCCTGAAATCAAAAACACCTTTTGCTACTCCAGCATTACGGATGATGAATGGGACTGGTGCCTACGATTGATCGTTCATGGTAGTTCATCGCTGCAATCCTATGATGAGTACAAACGGGTAACTGTTGAGGAAGATGGCAGGTACATCATTACTGATCGAAAAATCGCCATGCGCCACCGCTTGCAAATGGGAACAATTGTCACGGCAACGAGCATCACGGTCAAGTTTGTGACTGGCGGTTATATTGGTACGATTGAGGAATACTTCATTAGCAAGTTGTCGCGAGGCGATGTGTTTGTTTTTGCAGGAAGAACATTAGAGTTTATTCGCTTAAAAGGAATGGTGGCGCAGGTGCGTAATTCGAGTAAAAAAAGAGCTCAAGTTTCCAACTGGCAAGGAAGTAAACTACCCTTGAGTGCGCAATTGGGCGAATTGTTGCGGGAAGAAATGGCCAATTTCCAAACCGGTAAAAAAAGAACGCCCGAAGTCAGAGCCTTGCGCGAGATCATCATCCGCCAGCAGCGGGAAAGCATTGTTCCGCAACGGGATCAATTTCTAATTGAAACGTTTAAAACTCGGGAAGGATATCATGCCGTTTTTTATCCGTTTGAAGGCCGTTTCGTCCACGAGGCGATGGCTGGTGTGATTGCTTACAGGATTAGTTTATTGAAACCGATTACCTTTTCCCTAGCCTTCAATGATTACGGATTTGAAATCCTGAGCGATCAGGAATTTGATATGCAGGAAGTACTCGATAACAATCTACTCACGCCAGAAATGCTGTCGCAAGACCTGCAATCCAGCATGAACGCCACCGAAATGGCGCGGAGGAAATTCCGCGATATTGCGGTTATTTCTGGGCTTGTCTTTACGGGTTATCCCAACAAACTGATCAAAACCAAACATCTTCAAAATAGCAGTCAATTGTTGTTTGAAGTATTCCGCGATAATGAGCCTGAGAATCTATTGTTCCGTCAGGCCTATACCGAGACTTTTGAACAAGCGATTGAGGAATACCGTTTGTTTGATGCGTTGGAGCGTATTCAAACTCAAGAAATCGTCTGGAAAGCCTGTGAAAAACCGACGCCTTTTTCGTTTCCTATTATTACGGATCGATTGCGGGAAAAGTTGAGTAGTGAAAAGCTGGCGGATCGCATCAAGCGGATGCAGTTGCAATGGGAGTAAAATAAAATTCCAAAAAACAAATCTCAAATTCCAAAACTGGACACTATCCGGAATCTTGTGGATTTAAGGAAAAACGTCATAGTTGTCTTCCCGCTTTACAAATCTAGCCAGATCCACGACGCCATCTGTATAATAAAAGCCCAACCGATATTTACCAATTCTCATTCGGTATGCGGTATCGTGGTTCTTCATCTTGATAATATTTGAAATTTCAGATAGGCCGTCTGCATTTTCCAATTCTATAATCTTAGCCTTTATGGTTTTCTTCATCTTTTGATCTGAATGCTTTTTTAAGTCTCTAAAAAACGATTTTCTGAAGGTTACTTTCATTAGCTATCCAAAAAGTCCATTACCTCTTTTCGGCTAACATACTCGTCGTTTTCCGTTTCCATCATCAACGTTAGCAATCCTACATCTTCCTTTTCTTCTTGAGATAATCGGTCAAACTTTTCCTTTTCTTTATGTTCCACATAAAAGGAAACCGCTTTTTCCATCAAGGCTTTGACGCTCATATCCTCAAAAGCTGATAGTATTTTGAGTTTGAACAAAATCCTATCGTCTATATCTATGTTTTTTTTCATCTTGCGAGCTTTATATATCAAATATACATTTTATACCTAACATCTTAGATTACAGTTTCACATTTCCCTTGTTCCTAAAGGCAGTCTTAAGTCTACCCTTAGGAATGAAAAAACTTCCCTTTTTTCCGTACTTTTGCCAGCCTTAAAACAGTAGCAGAATGAGTACTAAATTCAAGGAATACAAAGGGTTGAACCTGCCAGAAGTTGATGAGCGCATCAAAGCATTTTGGAAGGAAAACGACATTTTTACAAAGTCGATGACGACTCGTGAGGGAAATGACCCCTTTATTTTCTTTGAAGGACCGCCATCTGCTAACGGTCTGCCTGGGATTCACCACGTGATGGGCCGCACGATAAAGGATCTTTTCTGCCGATTCAAAACACAACAAGGGTACCAGGTCAACCGCAAGGCGGGCTGGGATACGCACGGTCTTCCCGTAGAACTGGGCGTTGAGAAAGCGCTAGGGATTACTAAAGAAGATATAGGCACAAAAATCAGCGTTGAAGAATACAACGAAGAATGTAAAAAAGCTGTTCTCAAATACACTGACATCTGGAGCAAATTGACCGATGACATGGGCTACTGGGTAGATATGGAAGATCCATACATTACCTACAAGTCCAAGTACATGGAATCTGTCTGGTGGTTATTGAAAGAGATCTATTCTAAGGATTTGATCTACAAAGGTTATACGATACAGCCATATTCGCCAGCCGCAGGAACAGGTTTGAGTTCGCACGAGTTGAACCAGCCAGGAACCTATCAGGATGTTACGGACACTACCGTTACAGCCCAATTTAAGGTGGTTGATCCATCAAAATTACCGTTTGCTGCCAGTGGCGAGGTCTTTTTCCTAGCCTGGACGACCACACCATGGACGCTGCCTTCAAACGTTGCGTTGACCGTTGGGCCTAAGATCGACTACGTCCTTGTAGAAACCTTCAATCAGTATACGGGCGAGCCCATGCAGGTTATTCTTGCAGAGAAATTGGTGAGTTATCAGTTTGGCAAAAAATACCAGAATATTGAGGATGAGTCCGCTTTCGCGAAAGCGAAACAAGCCTACCAACTTTCTGACAAAAAGATACCTTATAGAGTTTTAGGAAGCTGTAAGGGAACTGATTTGATCAACATCAAATACGAGCAACTGCTCGATTATGCAACGCCCTACGAAAACGCCCAGGATGCCTTCCGCGTGATTGCAGGGGATTTTGTAACGACCGATGATGGAACAGGAATCGTGCACACAGCGCCCACTTTTGGGGCTGACGATGCACTGGTTTCCAAGCAAGCCAATCCACCTATACCGCCATTATTGGTGCTGGATGAGCATCAGAATCCCGTGCCGCTGGTAACGCTTCAAGGGAAATTCCGTGATGAGTTGCCGTTTATAGGTGGAAAATACGTGAAGAATGAATATTTCCCAGAAGGAGAAGCGCCAGAGCGATCTGTGGATGTGGATATTGCTATTAAATTAAAAGAAGACAATCGCGCCTTTAAGGTCGAGAAATACGTGCACAGTTATCCGCATTGTTGGAGGACTGACAAGCCTGTATTATACTATCCGCTGGACAGTTGGTTCATTAAAGTAACCGAGTTCAAGGACCGCATGCATGAGCTGAACAAGTCCATCAACTGGAAACCGAAATCTACCGGAGAAGGACGTTTTGGCAACTGGCTGGCCAATGCCAACGACTGGAACCTTTCCAGATCCAGATTCTGGGGAATTCCATTGCCTATCTGGAGAAACGACACGGGAACCGAAGAGAAATTTATAGGTTCCATTGAAGAGCTGATGGTGGAAATCGAGAAATCCATCGACGCTGGGTTTATGACCGAGAATCCGTTTGCGGGTTTCAAATCTGGCGATATGAGCGAGTCCAATTATGATCTTGTGGACCTGCACAAGAATGTAGTGGACGCCATTTATCTCGTTGGTAAAAACGGAGAGAAATTGACTCGGGAAGCAGACTTGATCGACGTTTGGTTTGATTCTGGTTCCATGCCTTATTCCCAGTGGCATTATCCTTTTGAGAATAAAGAACAAGTAGAAAATCAGTTAAGAAAAGCAGATTTCATTGCTGAAGGTGTGGATCAAACCCGCGGCTGGTTCTATACCCTGCATGCTATCGCTACCATGATCAGCGATGATGTGGCCTATAAAAACGTAGTTTCTAACGGCCTGGTGCTTGACAAAAACGGACAAAAAATGTCCAAACGTCTAGGCAACGCGGCAGATCCTTTTGAAACACTTGGCAAATATGGTGCAGATGCGACGCGCTGGTACATGGTCAGCAACGCCAACCCTTGGGACAACCTTAAGTTTGATGTGGACGGCATTACAGAGGTACAGCGCAAGTTTTTTGGAACGCTTTATAATACCTATAGTTTCTTCGCTTTATATGCTAATGTTGACGAATTCCGCTTTCGCGAAAGCGAAATAGCCCTGAAAGATCGCCCTGAAATCGATCGCTGGGTATTATCAGAATTGAACACCTTGATCAAGGACACGACGGCTTTTTATGAAGATTACGAGCCTACCAAAGCAGCCAGAGCGATCACGACTTTTGTGACGGAAAACCTGAGCAATTGGTACGTGCGTTTGTGTAGAAGACGTTTCTGGAAGGGCGATTACCAGCAGGATAAAATCGCTGCCTACCAGACGTTGTATACCTGTTTAAAAACCGTGGCTCAACTGGGTGCGCCTATTGCTCCGTTTTTTATGGATCAATTGTACCGTGACTTGACCAGTGTTTGTGAACCAGACGCGAGTGAAAGTGTGCATCTATCCATGTTTCCTACCGTCAATGACTCTGCCATTGATCCAGAGCTGGAAGAGAAAATGCACAAGGCACAGATTATTTCCAGTCTGACCTTGTCGCTGCGTAAGAAAGAAAGCATCAAAGTGCGCCAACCTTTACAGCGCATCATGATCCCAGTTCTAGGACAAAAGGATAAACAGCAGATTGAGGCGATTGCAGATCTTGTCAAAAGCGAGGTCAATGTGAAAGAAATTGAACTGATCGATGACGCCAGCGGAATTCTTGTGAAGGAGATCAAGCCTAATTTCAAGGCATTAGGGCCACGTTTTGGCAAAGACATGAAATTGGTGGCTGGTATCATAAATAGTTTTCAACAAGAGGACATCGCTTTGTTAGAAAATACTGGTAGTAAAACTATTGAAATAGGTGGGAAACAGATTACTTTGGTTCTTGAGGACGTCGAGATAACCTCCAAGGATATAGAAGGTTGGCTTGTGGCCAATCAGTCTGGAATCACGGTGGCGCTGGACGTTTCCATCACTCCAGAGCTAAAAAAGGAAGGGATTTCAAGAGAACTCGTGAACAGAATCCAAAATTTAAGAAAGGATTCTGGACTGGAAGTGACGGATCGCATCACGATAGAGTTACAATCCCAAGAGGAGATTGATGCTGCAGTAATCAGCAACGAGCAATATATCAAGGATGAAACCCTTGCAAACTCTATTGAAATTAAGAACCAATTAGATAACGGTACAGAAATTGATTTTGATGATTTAAGTACCATTATACAGATTAAAAAAGCATAAACATGAGCACATCTACAGACAAAAAAGTGAGATATAGCGATAAGGACCTTGCCTACTTCAAGGTAATCGTTCAAGATAAAATTAGCGAAGCTAAAGAGCAGTACGATCTGATCAAAAGCGCCTATATGAACGATGCTGACAACGGCACCGACGACACGGCACCCCAATTCAAGGCTTTTGATGAAGGGAGTGCGGTCATGAGTAAGGAAGCAAATGCAGCACTTGCGATACGTCAGGAGAAATTCATCCGTGATTTAAAAAATGCCTTGATACGCATAGAAAATAAATCATACGGCGTTTGTAGAGTTACTGGAAAGCTTATAGCCAAAGAACGGTTGGAGCTCGTTCCTCATGCTACTTTAAGTATTGAGGCTAAAAACTTGCAGGATTAGGAACGTTGTGAACTCCCGCAAGGTTTCTAGTATTCTAGGCACCGCATTCTTTATCGCAGGATCTTTTTTTTGCTCAGCACAAAATAAGGGTTCTGTGTATTCCCATATAGAATCTCACAACGAACTATTTACAACGGTAGTTGTTGATCTCAAACACTTTGCAGAATTATACATATCCACCTCCACGGAAAAAAGCTTCTATGTCACTGATGAGAAACAATCAGGAGAATATAAGGATGCATTAATTCTCAATACCCAGATAAGAAATGACACGTTGATTATTACTGATCCATCGAGTCCCGTCTTTAAATTCCCTCAAGACAAATTAAGCGCTCATAAAATTACGGACACGCGCGCACAATTGATTGTACCCGAGCATATGAATTTGTTTTTGAATCTTGTAAATAGCAATCTGCATATGGACGGTAATTTCAAGGAGGTCGTTTTGAATATACATTCTGGTAGGGTTTATTTTAAACAGATGTCCGGAAACATCAAAGTAGTTAGTGTGGATGCGGCGATCAGTGCTTCAGGTTTGAAAAACTACAGTTTTAAAGCTACTTCCAGGCATGGATCAGTAATCGTAAGGAGTGTGACTCCCAATAGTAACTACCTAATGCAGGTAGAAAGCATTTATGGAAATATCCAATTGGATTGACATTTTTAAGTATATTGTAAATTAGGCAGTCCCTCAATAATGAAATTATACAAAGCAGTAATTCTTATAGCCCTTGTTCTATTCATAGACCAAGCCAGCAAAATCTACATCAAGCTCAATTACATGTTGCGCGATTCCAGAAACCCTATTGTTGATTGGGATAAATTTCAGCTTCTTTTTTATGAAAACCCAGGTGCAGCATGGGGGTTCGAGTTGCCTGGTGATTATGGAAAAATTGTATTAACGGTTTTTCGCCTTTTTGCTATTTGCGGTATAGGCTACTGGCTATGGAAAAGCGTGAAAAATAATGGGCACAAAATACTGATTGTCTGCATTTCACTAATTTTTGCTGGTGCCTTTGGAAACATCATCGATAGTGTTTTCTATGGAGAATTGTTTTCCAGCAGTGCTAATAGTGTAGCTACTTTTTTACCAGAAGGTGGGGGTTATGGAAGTTGGTTCCATGGTGAGGTAGTGGATATGCTCTACTTTCCATTGTTTGATGGAAGTTGGCCGGAATGGGTTCCCAGTATAGGAGGGCAAAGCTTTACATTTTTCAATGCGGTATTTAACGTTGCTGACAGCTCCATCACTGTAGGAGTTATTTTATTGATTCTCTTCAGTAAAAAAGCATTTCCTGAAAAAGCATAATTTAATAGCATTAATTGTAAAAACCTGAACGAGTTCTTACTATTCAAATGCTTTGACAATTGCTTCCTTTGAAATAGGTTTATTGATGAAATGATGGACTATGCCGTGTTTTTCAGCACGATCAACCTCATCTGGGTTTATAGTAGAACTGACTACATTTAGTTTTACATTCCTTTTAAGCAGTCCCTTTACGTAAGGTTGAATGGCTTCTAGAAATTCCCACCCGTTCATAATAGGCATATTTAGATCCAGTAATATTACTTCTGGTAACTGTTCGTTCTGGTTATCAATATTTTCTTCAAAATATTTCAAAGCCTCCTGTCCATTTTGGAAAACAAGAATTTCTTCGGCAAAATGATTTTTCTTAATGAGCATTGTTATGAGACTCACGTAAAGTTTGTCGTCGTCAATAACACAAACCTTAGAAATAAGAGGTACGGCCATCTTCGTTAAAATTTTACCGTAAAACTGCTTCCTACACCAAGTACACTTTTTACCACCAAGTCACCGCCCAGTGCTTCAATTTGATTTTTTGCTAGATATAACCCTAGCCCTTTAAATTCCTTCAGCTCTTCTTCGACCTTGTAGTTCCTGAACATTCCTAGATCTTGATTTGTTAGATCTATACCACGGCCATTGTCCTTAACTATAAAAAGACGTTTTTGATCTTTGACCTTGGTCCTAATTTGTATCACTAATGGTCGCAAGGGATCTCTAAAGGCAATGGCGTTTGAAATCAAAGTCTGCACGACATTCTCTAAAAAGCTAGGTACATAATCGATATATTCCAAACGCACGAAGTCAGTTTTAATAACCGCCCCTGCAAGGTCTATTTCATTTTGATAGGTTTCCAAAACTTTTTTTACCACAGCTTCGATCTGAATCACTGAGGTAGCTTTTTGGGAACCAATGGTAACCACTTGATTCAAGTGTTTTAATGTGGTACTTAGATTGCCAGAAATTTCTTTTAAGTAAGAATAGAAAACCCGTGTTTTTTCATCATCCAAAACTTCCTTGAACAAGTCTAGAGTCAACTCAAAATTGCTGCTGTGTGACCTTAGGTTGTGTGAGACAATATGCGCAAAATGAAGTAACCTCTCGTTTTGTGCTTCAATGATTTCACTGTGACGCTCCACTGCCTGACGTTTGCGTACGTATTTATCAATACTAGTAAATACCCCTCGAACTCCTATTAAATCGCCATCCATATCAAACCTAGGCTTGCCTGTAAACCGCATCCATATTGGAGTACCTTCATAAGGGCACATAAGTATATCGCGTTCAAATCTTTTTCCTTTATTACAAACAGAAATCAAGTCTCGAGCATCTTTATTTAAGCAAAAAAGATAAGTAGCTTCATTAATAGATGAAGTATAATCTGGTGGCATGTTGAGAATAGATTTTCCTATCGTATCGATATAGAATCTATTCTGCTTGAAATTAGCGCTGTATACCCCAGTTAGGGTAGCCTCAGCTACCTCGCTTAGAAAATAAGCTTTATCCTCTAGTGAGGATTTAAAGTAATCATTATGGTCTAACATCTTTAGGGGGAAGCGTGTCAGTTAAACTTAACCTTTGTTAATAAAATCCAAAAATAGGGAAAAATATCGATTAAAGCCTAAAAAGCTGCATTTCGTCTATTAAAGAATGGGTTAGTGCTTTGTAAAATGAATGACCCCACTAGGCGTAACTAATTGATCTAAAGCTATATCGTTCTCGTTAGACTGGATCATAAATTGGAGCGGTTCGAAAAAAGAAATTCCAACCTTGATTGCATCTGGTCGACATTGGGCTAAAAATCGATCATAGAAGCCTTTACCATAACCTACCCGGTTGCCATATTTGTCAACTGCCAGTAAGGGAATAAAAACCACATCCAGATCTTCGGCTTTTATTTCAAATTCGTCACCTTGGGGTTCTGGAATGCCATATTGATTGACCTTGATAACCGTTTGATCGGTCAATAGAAAATGACGCAGTTCCCTATTCTCAAAATCACTTCTTGAAATGGCTACATTTTTATCTCGCCCTTGAATCACTTGTAGTATGTATTCCGTTCTCACTTCCTTTTTACTATGTATCGGGAGAAATAAATGAAACAAACGCTTATTCCAAAAATCTAGCTTCAGTACATTATTAGCTATCTGAATGCTTAAAGTATGAACTTCATCATCAGACAGCAAAGCACGCTTAATTTCATGTTCTTTACGTAAGCTCTTTTTGTCTTTCATCTTTACTTATATGAAATATAGCATCTCCCTGATAAACCAGTGGACTGTGATTGACATTGATCACAAACCCATCGTGGGGTGATTTCACTTTGTGTCGCATGGTTCCATAGGGATCTGTGATTGAGGCAATCATCTCCCCTTTCTCCACGCGCTTCCCGTTCATAACCCGGGAATGCAGCAAACCACTGTATTTAGCGCGTACCCATTTTGATTTGGTAATAATATGGATGGGCATTTCTCCTTTTTCAACGATTGATCGATCTTGAAGCATTCCCAAGTGATCCAATACACGTATGGCACCATTTACTGCGGTCAGTATAATATTTTTATCACTCTGTTGGGATTTACCTCCTTCAAACAGCAAGTAACGTTTGCCCATTTTACTACTGGTTTCCCTAAATGTTTTATTAATATTCTTGGAATGTATCAGAAACGGTGGATGAAATACATGAGCCAGTGCCATACTATCAAGATTTACTGGATCGACACGCAGTTGGGGGGCATTGAACCGCTGCGCTCCCCCTGTGTGAAAATCCATGACAATATCCACATGAGGAAGGATCTCATTGGTGATCTGATAGGCAAAACGGCTCGCTAGCGATCCATTTTTAGTACCTGGAAATACACGGTTCAAATCCCTACCATCCGGAAATTCCCGCTGCATATTCAAAAATCCGAAAATATTTATAACCGGTATAGCGATAACCATTCCCTTTTTAGGTTTGACTATTTTCTTGGATATCAATTGGCGCACAACTTCTACACCATTAAATTCGTCACCATGTAAACCACCCGTAAGTAAAACTACTGGCCCTGTTTTTTTTGCTCTATGAATAATAACGGGAATGTCTACCACGGTGGACGTGTAGAGTCTGGCCATATTAAAATTGAGCGTATGGCTTGTACCAGGTTTTATCGTGGTTCCTAGTATGACGATGTCAGTTGCCATCTTTATTGATTTTGCTCTATATATCTTACAATCTCCCGTGCGATATTTTGATTCGTAGCCGCTTCTATCCCTTCCAGTCCTGGAGAACTATTGACTTCAAGCACTAATGGACCGCGGCTACTTTGCAGTAAATCTACACCACAAACTCCTAATCCTAAAGATTTTGCCGCTGCTATTGCAGTATTTTCCTCTTCCTTAGAAAGTCTGATCTTAGTGGCAGACCCACCACGGTGAAGGTTGGACCTAAACTCTCCCTTTTGCGCCTGTCGCTTCATTGCACCTACTACTTTATCACCTACGACAAACACCCTCAGGTCTGCCCCATCAGCCTCTTTGATGAATTCTTGTACGATTACTCTTGATTCCAGCGTATTATAGGCTTCAAGAATGGTTTCTGCACTTTCAAAATTTTCAGCAAGATTAACTCCTATTCCTTGGGTTCCTTCCAACACCTTGATAATGCAAGGAGGTCCATCTACCATTTCTAGAATAGCTCCTGTATGCTTGCCGAAGTTTGTGAAAACGGTTTTAGGCATTCCTACGCCAGAACTACTAAGACGCTGTAAACTTTGTAATTTGTCCCTGCTGCGCACAAGTGCATGGGAGCTAACGGTTGTAAAACATTTCATTGCCTCAAACTGGCGTACGATGGCCGTCCCATAAAAGGTAATGCTAGCACCTATTCGTGGGATGATGGCATCTGGCTTTTCTAGACGTGCACCTTTATAGAATACGGTTGGCTTTTGTTTTTCCAGCTTGATATCACATTTAAGGGGATCAATGACCTTGACCTCGTGACCAGCGGCCTTTATTTCTTCTACCATACGAGCAGTGCTATAAATATGACTACTTCTAGATAGGATGTTAATCTTCATGTTGGGCTTGTAAAAAAGAGATGTCCTGCATTTCAGGATCTACGATGAATTTTTTGGATAGGAATTTGCGCCCCAAAAGTACGGGAAATCGCATTTCTGACCTATCGTTGAGCGTGAGTGATATTTTAAATAGTTTTTTGAACAACCGGATGTTCGATCTGACCTCAAACCGCTCCTCTTTGACACCATTGCTGCTGCGTACGGTGGTCACTTCATAGTCGTTGAACTCTATGTGCTGACCGTGAAATTGCGGGTGGGTAGGATCAAGAAAAGTAGCGTGTAGAACACCATCTATCTCTTCAATACCCTGACAGTGAATACTGGATGTATAGGCGCCTGTATCCACTTTAACATCAATTTCCTCAAGATGTAGTTGAGGGAAGTCTGCTTTGTCCGTACGGCCTATAATACGTTTTTTGTTTGGAGTCAAGTTACTTGGGAATAGGGCTACAAAGTTACAATTGTTTACCATTGAACTTTCCCTAAATAATTATTAAAGGATTTGTGGGCAATCTCGCTTTCGCGAAAGCGAATTTATAAAAAAAACTACTGCTCCTAAAGGCTTAAAGTAATCAAACGATTAATAAAGGCATGCAATAGATGGCCTTACGGTAAAAATCATGAACTTTACAACAAACCTTCTTTTCATGCGCACCTTCTACCTTTCTTTATTGGCTATAACTATTGGTCTCTTCTCCTTTGCTCAAGAAGAATTAGTACAATCTGGGCCCATGCTGGGCTATTCTGGATTTAGAGAAGTGCTTGTTTGGGTGCAAACCACACAACCTGCACAGGTCAAGGTAGGCTATTGGAAGGATGGCGAGGGCGAGCGTTTCACAGAAACTGTAACCACTAGTCCACAGACTGATTTAATTGCCCGCTTGATTCCAAGCGACGTTAATTATGGTTCCACATACAACTACAAGTTGTACTTGAATGACCAGGCTATAACTCAAGATTATCGGATGCAATTTCAAACCCAGCAGTTATGGCAGTACCGTACACAACCCCCAAATTTTAAAATTGCCATAGGATCCTGCACCTTTATCAATGAGTCCAGCGATGATCGACCTGAACCGTATGGAGGCGGCTATGAAATATTTGATGCGATCGCAGCACAAAACCCAGACCTCATGATCTGGATGGGCGATAATACCTACTTGCGCACCCCAGATTTCCTAACGGAGCGTGGCATTAGGCATCGCTACAGACATACCAGGTCAAACCCAGAGATGCAGCAACTACTCGCCACCACCCACAATTATGCGGTATGGGACGACCACGATTATGGACCCAATGATTCTGATCGCAGTTATGTCCTAAAAAATACTACAGAAAAGGTCTTTAATGAATACTGGGGAAACCTAAACTCAAATGCGGCGGGAAATGGCGGCGTGACCCAACATTTCCCCTGGGCCGATGTGGAATTTTTTATGATGGATGACAGGACGCACCGCGCTCCCAATGATCAACTTACCGAGCCTAAGGATTATTTTGGGAAGCAACAAATGGACTGGTTGATCGATGCCCTAATAGGAAGCAAGGCCACTTTTAAAATCATCGTCAATGGCGGTCAGGTGATCAGTGATGCCGCTGTCTATGAGAATTATGCAACCTTCCCACAAGAACGCCAGCAGTTGCTGCAACGTTTGCACCAAGAACGTATAGAAGGAGTGCTGTTCCTGAGCGGTGATCGACACCATACAGAAATTTCAAAACTGGATCGAGACGACGCCTATCCTTTGATTGACATCACCTGTTCACCATTGACCGCTGGTACTCATGATCCTAGAGATGAAGGCAATAGCTTGCAGGAGAAAGGGACGAGTTTTTATGAGCGTAATTTTGGAATACTAGAAATCAACGGTTCCTTGGGAAATCGAATCTTGAAATTGTCCATACACGACCAGCAGGGACGTCAGGTGTATGACTATAAAATAGAAGAACAAGAACTGCGCTATAAGAAATAGAGCTACTCCCGCATAAATTCCCTGACCTCATCAAACCTATGGTTCCACGGCCAGAACAGTTGGGAAACCATACCTACATGTGATTTGTCCTGCCATTTTATGGCAGCCTCCGGTTGAAATTGTTTCAATACGTCAAGAAAACGCTTATTGCTGGAAATGATTGAATTATAAGAATTCTCCCCAGTGTACATCATGATCTTGGGGGTATTCTCGTTCAAAAAATTTATAGGCGAGGCAGCTGCCCATTCTTCTGGGTTATGGGTCCAGGTAGTTGCATAGTTTTGGTCTGCCGTTGGCGGGTTGTTTTTAAGAAAAGTCTCCATATCCAGTCCCGCGGCATCATTCAAAATAATCCCACCAATTAGATTTGGGTCTATGCCATATTCAGGATTCATTACCGCTAATGCTATCAAATGACCTCCAGCAGAATGGCCTGTAAGGTAGATGCGCTCTGGATCGCCTCCATATTTTTGGATATTGTCTTTTACCCAAAGAATGGAAGAAGCAATTTGCTGTGCCATTTCTTTATAGCTAGCATTCGGACTTTTAGTATAGTCTGGTGTCACGACTACCATGTCATGTTTGGCAAAGTTTCTACCCACATAACTGTAGCGTTCCTTTTTACCGCTGTTCCAGTTGCCTCCATAAACAAAAATCAATACCGGTTGTAACTGTTGTTTGCTATTGCCATTTGAGAAAACACTAAGCTTGGGACTTTCTTTAATACCTTCTATACGGCTGCCATAATCAATAGCGTTCGTTTTTGTTATAGAACAAGAATTTATGCTTAAAAGTCCCATTCCCAAACTCATGATCATCAGACCAGACCTTATTTTTTGAATCACAATTTTATATTATATCGTTTATCTACGTTTTTAATCGTCAAACAGTTGTTTGTCTTTTTAAATTTAGACGATTTCCTGTTAGTAACTTCCCTTCTTCTCGTCTTTAACTTAGGAATATCTTGTGCTGTTTAAACTATTGTCTATGTCTTTTTTAACCGCAACCTGGAGCTACCTTCCTTTTGCTAACTATAAGGTCGATCCAGCCCTTTTATACCCACATTTACCTCATGGAACTGAACTGGATCTACGAGGTGACCTGGCGGACCTTAGTCTAGTGGGCCTGCGTTTTGAAAACACGCGCATTCTTAATCTACCCGTACCCTTTCACATCAACTTTAGCGAGATCAACTTGCGGTTCTATGTAAAACAAACAGGAACGGATAGACGCGGTGTGGTCTTTATCAAAGAGATTGTAGATAAACCTATGATCACGCTAGTGGCTAATAATTTATACCACGAGCGTTATGAAACCATGCCCATAGATTTTGAACTAGAGAAACATGTCCATCAAGACAGCCATGTAAAGTACCGCTGGAAGCCTAAGAATTGGCAGGAATTTCAGGTTTCCTACCAGCCGGCAGTGTTGTCTATAAAGGAGGGCAGCAACGAGCAGTTTATCCTTGAGCGCTACTACGGCTATTCACAATACGACAAGAAAACCACCTATGAATATGAGGTGTGCCACGCCAGCTGGGAACACTTTAAGGTAACCGATTTTAAAATTAATGTTGATTTTGAAGAAACCTATGGTGCAGCGTTTGCCATGCTCAACTCCCTGCAACCTGACTCAGTGATCATGGCACAAGGTTCCAGGGTCTCGATCGAGAATAAAAGAAAATTATAATTTGCTCAGGTTTGTTTTGTGTTCGCTTTCGCGAAAGCGAGCTGTCCTAAAAACAAAAAGGCAACATCATTAGATATTGCCCTTTCCATGAATTAAATCTATAATCTACAAATCATACTTGACCTGCAGGTATACATAACGAGGTAATACAAAACTCTCTGTCGTGCTTTGAATGAACTGACCGAAGTTTGCGTTCACAATAGCTTGTGTGTTGAGCAAGTTAGTTGCTGCAAGTTTATATTCCCATTTAGAATCTGGTTCGTTGTAAAGTAAGCTCGCTTCTAGAAAATCAAAGTTTTGATTACCAGCATCTGCATCAAAAAGGTTCAAATCATATTCTGCTACCAACTGCAATGACTTACCTATTTGCCAGTCTGCGTCTATAGAAAAAGTATTTGTACTGAACTTGTTTACAGTGCCTCCCTGATCAAAATCGCTCAACTGCAAGCTGTAGCTCACATCAAAATTGACACCATCTTTCCAGTTACTTCTCACACTTGCAGTATAGTTTTGGGTAAGATTAGTAGATTCTCGAATGGCACCTCTTATGATGTTATTAAAAGTAGAACGGTTAAAACTGGCGTTAAGCCCTGCTCTAATCTTTCCAAACTCACGACTAAATCTTCCATTTGCCGCAATGGTTTCTTGAGCAAGACCAATGTTGATAGGTCTAAAAATTTGATCAATTTGCCCATTTTCTGGATCATCCTGTATGGCGTCTGGATCTAAAATACTCTGGATGGCATCACGTTGTTTAGTATACGATAAGCTACCGCCTATGGTGGTATAATTAAACATGTTGAAATTGCTATAATTTAATCTAAAGGAATCATTTAAGGAACCTTCTAACTGGTTATTACCACCATTCAAGGTGTTATAGTTATTAAAGACTAATCCTTGTGCATAACGGTTGACGTCAGAAAAAGTGATGCTCTGACCATAGTCAAAAGCGATATTCTCTGAAGATTTCAGGTCATATCTAATATTGAAGTCTGGCAAGAAGATCGTGGTATTAATCTCATTAGTCAATCCATTTTGTTGATCCTTAGTTTTAATATCGTGAAAATTAAAACCTGGTGTAATCGTGAATTTACCTGTGATCACTTTATAATGCAACCCTGCATAAACGTCTGTAAAATTATACTCTACGTTATTGACTAGATCCTGGTCTGTTAGATTATTTCTTGAGCCATCGTTAAGAACCTGGAAGATATTAGAGTTGTAATTTTGTTGAGTAAACGTCCCTCCTACGGTAACATTGATGTTACTTACTTTATTCAATATGTACCAGTAATCCACCTTTGAGTCTAATCTTTTTGTGTCTACAAGATTATTTTGATTGATATTATAGGGATCTGCCTGGTCCAATCCTAACCTTCCATTGAAAGGCTCTTCATCTTGTCGATCTTGAATATCACGTATAGCGTTATAAAAAGGATCTTCTTCTTGATCTACATACCTTCCTTCAAAAGAGAAGATATTACGATCTCCCAGTGTGTAATACATGCTCAAATTTTGATCTATGACAATTGGTTTTTGAGCGTTTAATTGATCAATATTTTCAGTAATATTTTCTACCGTTCCATCATCCTGAACATCTGGTCTTCTAGATATAAGATCTGACGTCTCACTTATGTCAGTAATGTTCACTTGACCGTTATAGTCTAAAGTAAAATTAGCACTGGGCTTGTAATCTGCACCTAACTTAAAAATCGCTAGATCATTTTGTTGAAATGAAGTGTTTGTAGTTCTTTCCACAAGTTCGTTCCCATCAATCTCATCATTATCAATGTAAACTCTACGAGAGTTGGTTTGGTCGTCTGTCAAAGTACTAGAGAAAATTGCGAAACCGTTAAGGTCCAATGATTTGCTTGCTTTGTACGAACCATTAAATGCACCAAATTTACTTTCAATATCCACTGCACGGTTCGTTTGAAAACCTGTAAACCCACCAGAACTAGCGTCTGTATTAATGCTAGAACCTGTACTTCTCGTGTTACTGAATCCTCTACCCGTGAATCTAAAGTAGTCTCTAAACGTAAAAGCGGGTACTCCTATATTATTAAAGTCCGTCAACACATTTATGGATAAGTCTGGACTATAATAAAAGGCCTTAGGCTTAACTTGATACCTGGCCTCATCATTTCCATACCCTCCAGCTGCAGTGATTTCCCCAAACCAGAACTTTTCCTTTCCCTCTTTCAATCTAATATTTATCGCCACACGGTCCTGATCGTTTCCTATTCCCTTCAACTGGCTTACATTGTTGAAATTCTTCAATACCTCTACTTTAGAAATAGCATCTGCCGGGATGTTTTTTGTAGCCAGTCTTGAATCTCCCTCAAAAAATTCCTTGCCATTGATAAAGACCCTTTCTACGGCTTTCCCCTCTACCTGAACGTCCCCATCTTCATTAACCTCCATTCCTGGTAATTTCTTAAGGACGTCGCCCAGTTTTTTCTCGGTCCCGTTCGTGAAGCTGTCTGCATTGTAGACGATGGTATCTCCTCTAATGGTGACTGGCATTTCATAGACAATGCTGATGGCGTCCAGTTGGTCTGCCCCTTCATACATGATGAAATTCTTTACCAAGTCTGTTTGAATCTTAGAAACCGTTTCTTCTATAGGTTTTAAACCTATGAAGGACACCTTCAATACGTAGGTACTGTCCTGTTTCAATCCATTGAGCTGGTATTTGCCTTCCGTATTGGTAATGCTAAAGGCTCCCATGGTATTGTTAGCTCCATAAGCGATGACATTAGCCATAGCCACGGGTGTACCCAGACTGTCTATAACCTGACCTGAAATTTTGACGGTTTGCGCCTGCGCAGCTATGGTCATCAATAGCATGCTGGCAATTAAGAGTATGATTTTGTTCATGAGGTTGTTAGTGGTTAAAAAAACGAGGCTTTACTAGCCTCGTTATATGGTAATTATAGTTATGAAGGTTCTAGTTAGTTTCTACCGCGACCACCTCTACCACGGAAACGTTCTTGCATCTCCTCCATTTTCTTGGTAAAAGTGGTATTGTATTCTTCTAGCGTGATTTTATCACCCTTAGTTGCCGCTTCTATTTTCTCTTTCTTTTCTGGATTGAGAACGATTTTAGTGCAAAGCATGGTCGTACCGTTAGCGCTTACCTCGAGAATCAAGCCTGGAAGTCCATTATAGTCTGCTGGACCGTGTTGAACAGGAATTTCAGGAGTGAACCAAGCGGTTACCGTGGTATTTTCGTCTTTCTCGAACATGTCTGTCAACTTTGTCTCGCCATCTTCCTCCTTCTTTTTGCTGTCATCACCACGCCTTCTTCTTAGGGCGCTCATATCCAGGTCATCGTTCTTCTTTACGGCTGTTGCTTTGATTGCAGTATAGTTTCCTATTTTACGGGTTTCCCCTGTAATTTGCCAGTCCAACTGTGGAAGGTCGTCCTTGATCAAGAATGTTTTCCCCATCATGTCACGTTGCTCTGTAAAGGTGTTTGTAGTGAGGTCCTTATACTTATCACCCCCCATGGAAGAACCCATCCAGTTGCCCCAGCCGCCTCCTTGACCAGGAGCAGCAAGTGCTACTTCTTCCTGCCATAGGGATTCATTTCTATTGAACTTGAGTACAAAAGTCTTTTCGCTGGCTTTTTTAAGGTTCTCCTCAAAACGCTTGCGCTGCTCTGGGGTAATATCCCGATTGCCTTCCATCCAGCTTTTGTCCATAGTTCCTTTAGAAAAGTAGGTTGCCTCACCATACAATTCTTGAGCAGTTGACCAGGAAGCCCCTGCTATCAGGGCTGCTACCAATAGTATATTTTTCATGTCTATTTTTTAAGTTAGTCCCTATTGCGTGACAATAGTTACAATCACTGATCTATGACTTGAAAAAAATGATAAGGTTTAATGCTAGTTGCGAATTACTTCAGTAGTGATAAACGTGCTGCTCCCGCCATTCATTTTAACACGTTCATCGTACTTCTTTTTAGCCAGTGCATCAAAATCTTTCTGATTTATTTCCTTACCGCTTTTAGGCTTTTTGATGTTTAGGTCGCTCTCTGGGTTTATTTCGATTTTAGTAACGAGAAGTGTGGTGTTCTGCTCCTTTACTTCCAGGATCATTCCTGGCAAGCCTTGATATTCTCCAGGCCCATTACTTACGGGAATCTCTGGTGTCCACCATGCCGTGATCGTCCGGTCTTTTTCTTCTATTTGTGCAAACAGGCCACCCGCTTCTTTTTCTTCTTCCCTTTTCTTTTTGGCCTCCTTCTGGCGCTCCGTTAGTTCTGGCAGGTAAGTTGCCTTATAACAAGTATAGTTTCCTATCATTTTGGTTTCTTGGGAGAGTTGCCAGTTGTATTGTGGCAATTGGTCTACGATCAAGAATTCCTTGCCCATGATCTCGTCCTCCTTTATTAAAGTTTGGTTCTGTATGTCCTTATAAACCGTTTTTGAAGCGTTTCCATTTCCTGAAAAACTGATCGTCATGCCATCTCCTACTGACGGCTTTGCCAGTTGTTGGACTTCAGTATAACTGGATTCTTTTCCTGTGAACTCTAGCGTGAATTCCTTTTGCGACCCCTTACTCAAGGCTTCCATGAATTTTGCCTTCATGGCATCTGCTTCTGGACTTTTTGATTTTGTGGTGTCGGGTTTGATGTCAAATTTGGTTTGCGCTACATAGTGTGCAATAGCCTGAAATTCTTGTTGGGCTTGTAGGGTGTTCGCTTTCGCGAAAGCGAAATAAACAACCGCCACTGCAATCCATTTTATAGTTTTCATGATCCTCTGGTTTTAAGTTCTAGCCAAAGATGCAGCATTTTTCAACTTGATCTAAGTTAACGAGCGTTAACGAGTGTTAACCGATTTTTTCATGCCGCAGGAAAAGAGCACCTTTACCGTATGAATGGGAAAAGGTATACCTACATACTGATCTTTATAGTAGCGGTTATCGTCGTTACACTGGGTATCCAGGTTTATTGGAACATCAAGAATTACGAGGATACCAGTATACAGGTGCAGCGCGACCTACAAACCGCACTGGATAAAAGTGTGGAAGATTACTTCACTATACAAGCAAAAAACAATACCATTAGTTTTTTCAATAATGATGAAGATGGCTGGTCAGGCGATAAGATGAAAAGAGTTCTTAAAGCCGTTGATTTTAAAAAATTTACCGCTGACGGTATTGAATTTCAAGATAGCGTTGATCTTACGGGAATTACAGTTGTCAAGGGTGCGCAGATGGATACCGTTAAGCTCATTAAAAACCCGAAGTCTGTCTCGCACATTGATATAAAAAACAAGATTCCAATCCCTGTAAAAAAGAAAGCGGACACCTCTAATATCAACAGGAAGTTCAATGATTTCTTTAGGGTAAAAAAAGACACCAGCAAAACCAACTCTAACATAAACAGCTTTTTTGGAGGAGGTGAAAAGAGTAAAGATTCATTAAAACCTTCGGCTTATTCCATCGAAACATTAACCATAGAGGATAAGGTAGGGAAAGGGGAAATGCATGAATTTCAAAATCGCATCATTTTTTCCATGACGTCCAACATCATGAACATGGATCGACTGGACAGTATCTATAAAAATGAATTGGTACAAAAAGAGATTGACGTCGACTACCAGTTGTTCTACAGCGATGGCGACTCGCTCTACATCAAGGGAGATTCTCTTAATTCAGAAAACAGAATTAAAAGTGAAAGCGCACTATTTTACAAAGATGCCTCGCTGGAAATGACCTACGCTGGTCAATCCATGACCATCCTGAAACGCAACCTCACAGGTATGTTATTATCTGCGTTGCTTATTCTCGCAGTGATTTCCTGCCTATTCTACATGCTTTTTGTCATCAATCAACAAAAACAGTTGAGCCTGATCAAAAACGATCTGATCTCCAACATTACCCACGAATTCAAAACACCCATAGCCACGGCAAGCGCAGCGCTGGAAGGCGTACAGAATTTTACAGCGACTGGCGATGTGACAAAATCTAACCGCTATTTAACCGTAGGAAGGGAACAATTGACCAAGCTCAATCTCATGGTAGAGAAACTATTGGAAACCGCAGCGATTGATAGTGAGAAACTGGCACTTCAAAAATCACATTTTGACATAGCCCATACGATTAAGGAAGCGGTTCAAAGGTATCAAGGCATGACCGATAAAACGATAGCGTTGGAATTAGCGAAGGAGTCGCTGACGGTTTTTGGCGATGAATTCCATCTAGAAAATGCCATCAACAACCTGCTGGACAATGCCGTTAAATACGGCGGCGATGGAATAAAAGTAACAGCGATCCCACTAAAAGATGCCATTTCAATTGCTGTAATTGATAATGGGACTGCTATTGCCCCTAAAGATTCCAAATACTTGTTTGAAAAATTCTATAGAGTCCCGCAAGGGGACACCCATAATGTAAAAGGGTATGGGATAGGGTTGTTTTATACGAGAGCCATTATTGAAAAGCATGGTGGCACCATCTCCCTCCACCCAAAACCAACTACCTTCAAAATCCATCTGCCCAATGAGTAATTCTGGAATACATGTTTTACTGGCAGAAGATGAGCCGTCGCTGGCCATGATCATCAAGGAAAGCCTAGAAACACGAGATTTTAAAGTGACATTGTGTGAGAATGGAAAGATGGCCTATGAACGGTTTCTCCATCACTCCTTTGATGTTTTGGTACTGGATATCATGATGCCTATCATGGATGGATTTGAATTGGCCAAAAGGGTGCGTATCAAAAACGATAGGATTCCCATTATTTTTCTTACCGCCAAATCCCAAACCGAAGATGTCTTGAACGGGTTTCACGTAGGTGGGAACGATTACTTGAAAAAACCTTTTTCCATGGAAGAGCTGATTGTTCGCATTCACAACCTGCTGGACAGGAAAGAGGTCCAGCAATCTGCCGATAGTTTTTCAATTGGGGATTATGAGTTTAATTTTCCACAACAAAAGTTGATTTTCAAGGAAGAAAATCCAGTCAAACTCACTCATCGCGAGGCGCATCTACTCTATCACTTACTAGATAGTAAAAACAAAGTGTTGGACCGCAGCTATATTCTCCTAAAATTATGGGGAAGTGATGACTTCTTTACAGGAAGGAGCATGGATGTGTTCATCTCTAAACTGCGTAAAAAACTTGCCAAAGACCCTACGATTGAAATCGTAAATGTGCGCAGTTATGGGTATAAGTTGATTGTTTCCTGAATAAGTGGTCCGTCGCAGTCAAAGTTTACAGTCTGTGCCTAATTAGGATTATTGATTTGTTATCTAGATTTTTTATTGCCTATTGTCAATTACCGTCGCGCGCATTTTTAATGTATGTTATGGAAAGGCTTATGGGTTACAATAGACCTGCCTGGTAACTGATGACTGATAACTGGTAACTGACAACTACGATACCTGAACGCCCTTCCAAAACGCTACATGATTTGTAATTTCCTTAGCGGCTAGTTTTGGATTTGGATAATACCAGGCGGCGTCTGGATTGGTTTTCCCATCTACTTCAATGCTGTAATAACTAGCTTTTCCTTTCCAGGGGCAGCTCGTTGTTTTCTCACTTTTTTCAAAATATTCTTTTTTGATGGAGGATTCAGGGAAATAATGATTGTTTTCAACGACAATCGTATGATCACTTTCCGCTATCGTTTTGTTGTTCCATATTGCTTTCATTTTGAATATATTTAAATAAGTTAGAACATAAAAAATACAGCCGAACAGTCAGAATTCAATAACTAATTTTGAAAAATAGTACCATTCGTCGAAATTATTGTGATTAAGTTAATCTATTGTTAAGATTAGGTTACTTTCCGAGCTCAATAAAACCAAAAAAATGAAAAAAATATTTTTGAGCGTGGCCATTGCCACGGTAATGTTCTCTTGTAGTGAAGAACGCAACATCGCTGATGACAGCGCTATCACGAATGATGGTACTGAGCTGGCTGCAGCCCGCAAGTGTTATGCGGCAGAGAATTTTGAGAAGATGCTCTTGAATCCAGAATTTGCCAAGAATACGGAATATATTGAGACTCAAACACAACGTTTTATCTCCGAAAATTTAGAACTAGCCAAAGCAAAGCCTGCTGGTAATGGCAAGCCAGGTGGTGGTGGTGGTGGAACCACTCCAGTAACCGATAACTTAGGCGTGTTAAACATCCCTGTTATAGTCCATGTTATCTATAATACGAGTTCACAAAACATAAGTGATGCTCAAATCAATTCTCAAATTGACGTATTAACCGCTGATTTTAGAAAAACCAACTCAGACGCTGGTCAAGCTCCATCAGAATTTGCCGGCCTTGTTGCGGACTCAGAAATCACCTTCACACTTGCAAGTGTGACCCGTACAGCTTCTTCACGTACCTCTTGGGGAACGAATGATGCCATGAAAAGTTCTGCAAATGGCGGCGTAGATGCCGTTGATCCAGCTAACTTTTTGAATATCTGGGTATGTAATATAGGAGGTGGTATTCTAGGATACGCTCAGTTTCCAGGCGGGCCATCTTCTACAGACGGTGTTGTAGTGTCTCCACAATATTTCGGAACTACAGGAACCGCAACTGCTCCATTCGATGGTGGTCGTACTGCAACTCATGAAGTAGGTCATTACTTGAACCTAAGACACATCTGGGGTGACGGTAGATGTAGACAAGATGATTATGTGTCTGACACACCTTCTTCTGATCGTGCCAATTACGGTTGTCCATCCTACCCAACGAACAACTGTAAGTCTAACGATATGACTATGAATTACATGGATTATGTTGACGATGCCTGTATGTATATGTTCAGCACAGGACAAAAGACTCGTATGAGAGCATTATTTGCCTCTGGTGGTGTAAGACAGTCTTTAGTGAACTAAATACAACCTATAGTATTGAAAATCCCAAACATGTAAGTCATGTTTGGGATTTTTTTGTTTCAGACGTTACTTGACTTGCATCAAATAGTTTTTGAAATACCTTCTATCATCTTCATATACGGCCGTTATTTCTAGGCCGGCCTCAGCGGCAAGCCACTCTACTACAGCATCATCATACTTCTGAGAGATTTCCGTATGAATGGTTTCCCATTTCTTAAAACTGACATCCAGATTCAATTTGTCCACCCGCACCTGACAAGCCTCCGTCGCAAAAAGATAACTTTTTGCGGTTCCTGTTTCAGGGTCATAGGCTTCCCAATGTTTAAATTTAGTTACTGGAAAATCTGCCTGCATCTCTTTATTGATGCGGTGCAATAAATTTCTGTTGAATTCTTGAGTCACCCCTGTAGGATCTGCATAGGCTTTTTGAATGGTCAGTGGATCCTTCTTTTGATCAAATCCCATAAACAGAAAGTCTCCAGGACGCATAACGTCTTTTAACTTAGTCAAGAAGTCGATAGCCTCAGGATGTGCTAGGTTTCCAATGTTGGACCCCAAAACGAGAATAACCTTAGGACGCTTGTTGTATTGTGCCAGTTCTTCCAAAACTTTGAAATACATTCCTTGCTCCCCTTGAACATCTATACCTGGAAATAAGCTTACAAGATCCCGGCTCAATTCGTCTATAGCATTTTGACTGATATCTATAGGCTTGTAGGTAAACCTGATATGTTCATCACAAAGTTCCTTGAGCAGTAATTTTGTCTTCTTACCATCCCCTGCACCCAGTTCGATCAAGTCAAATCCTTCTTTAGCAGCAAATTGCTGCCGCAACTCTGACTTATAGGTATCAATGATGTTGTATTCAGATTCAGTTAGGTAATATTCTGGCAGTGCCATGATTTGCTGGAACAGTTTATCGCCCTTGTCATCATAAATATACTTAGAACTCAAAAATTTGGGGTAGGAACTTAATCCTTCAATAACGTGCTGTTCGAAATCGTGCTGGAAGGCTTCTATTTTAGTCATAAAGATTTGGCAAGTCTAAGGCCGGTGAATTGCCATCTTAAATAGGCGTGAAAAAAATTACGGTATGAGGGCCGGATGTGGTTTGATGCAGTCGCAATAGAGGCTCCTCTCAACACCTTCTGATTGACCATAAATTTACCATTGTATTCTCCTAGTGCACCATCTGGCTTTTGATAGTTAGGATAAGGCAAATAGGCACTCTCCGTCCATTCCCAACGCTTCCCCCAGTTGAATTGTTCTTGTGCCACTTCCCACTCAAACTCCGTAGGGAGTCTCATTCCTTTCCATTGTGCATAGGCAAATGCTTCGTAATAAGAGATGTGGGTTACAGCCGCCATGGGATCCAAAGCCTGGGCACCACTTAATAGGTAATTGCGCCAGTGTCCTTCTTTATGGTACCAGTACATGGGAGCATCAATTTGGTTTTTTTGAACCCAGTCCCAGCCTTCCGTATGCCATAACATAACATTATTATAGCCCCCATCAACGATAAACTCCAGCCATTGAGAATTAGTCACTAATGAGTTGGAAATGGCATAAGGCTCTAAAAACACTCGGTGCCTAGGCAGCTCATTATCATAACAAAATTCCTGGGAATCATGACCTATATGATAAACACCTTCCTCTATTGAAAGCATCTTGTGTGAGATATTCTCTATGAGAACCTCATCTTTCTTCTCCCCATAAGAAGGCTGTAATGGGTTGTTGCCCAAAATATATTTGATGTCTGTAAGGAGTAGCTCTTGGTGCTGCTTTTCATGATGAATTCCTATTTCCACCACTGATTTTATTTCATCATTTAAGTTTTGGGTCAAGAATCGGCTCATGGCATTTGTTACATGTGAGCGGTAGTCATAAACATCTTGAACGCTGGGACGTGAAAGATTGCCGCGATCTGTGCGAACCACGCGTTTTCCCATACTCTCGTAATAGCTATTGAACACAAAGGCATAATCTTCATCAAACCGCTGGTAGCCCTCAAAATACTTGACCAGCAAGAATTCTTCAAAAAACCACGTTGTATGTCCTAAATGCCATTTAGGTGGAGATACATCGACAATGGGCTGCACAACATAATCCTCAATTTCTAGAGGTTTGCACAGGGATTCAGAATCGGATCTCGTCTGGAGAAATAAATCAAGAAGCTTCACTTTTCAAATTTAATGACTTTAGTCGTAAAGAAAATCCCCCTACTCGTTAAGCTCAAGTTAAACAGAATCTATATACCTGCAGGGAAATTGATAGGTGTTTCGCTTTCGCGAAAGCGCAAATCACATCCCTATCAAAGTAAGTATTGGGATAGTTACTACACAGCAACAGCGCCCTTAATCGCGGGATGAGGATGGTAATCTTCTAAAGTAAAATCCTCGAAGGTAAAGTCAAAAATATCTTTTATTGCTGGGTTCAATTTCATGGAAGGTAATTGCTTAGGCGATCTAGACAATTGCAGTTCAATCTGTTCCTGATGGTTGGAATAGATATGAACGTCGCCAAAAGTGTGCACAAAATCGCCATACTCATAGCCACAAACCTGCGCCATCATCATGGTCAATAAGGCATAACTGGCAATGTTGAAAGGCACTCCCAGAAAAACGTCTGCACTGCGCTGGTACAGCTGGCAGCTCAATTTATTATCTGCCACATAAAATTGGAAAAAGGCATGGCAGGGCGGTAGGGCAGCTTTGCCATTGGCCACATTTTCAGAAAAGCTAAGGCTGGTGTCTGGCATCACGCTGGGATTCCAGGCGGTTACCATCATACGGCGGCTGTTAGGGTTGTTTTTTAGAGTGTGGATGACTTCTTTGATCTGGTCAATCCCCTCGCTATTCCAGTTGCGCCATTGGTGCCCGTACACGGGCCCCAGGTCTCCCTTTTCATCTGCCCATTCATTCCAGATGCGTACACCGTTTTCCTTTAAATAGGCCACATTTGTATCACCTTTGAGCAACCAGAGCAGTTCATAAATAATACTTTTAAGGTGCACTTTTTTTGTGGTGATCAAGGGAAAACCTTCCTGCAAGTCGAATCTCAACTGGTAGCCAAAAACACTTCTGGTACCTGTACCGGTGCGGTCCCCCTTGTCGATTCCTGTGTCTAAAATATGTTGAAGAAGTTCCTGATACTGTTTCATAGGTAGTGTGTTAGGGCAGCTTAAGGCATGAAGGGAAGATTTCAAAACCTTGGGTAAATTAATAAATGCAGCAAACCCCTCAAAGAATTTTTGAAGGCTTTATTAATAGTTATAAAGAGGTAAAGTCAGGTTAACAATTCGTTTCCTCGTCCATAAAAGATTTTGCCCAGGAGATAGCGCTATCCAGTGTGTTGAAAACTCCAAAAGAGCCTGCATACATGGCCTGCTCTTCACTAGCAGCAACGATTAATTCCTCACGGTGACTGGAAACCAATGCAATGGCGATCATCTTTTTATGGTCGACGACTTTATAGGCAGATACATCCACAGTGTGGCCGAACTCACGGTCTGATATGTAAACAAATTTATTTTTACCGAAATACTCCTTCGTCTTTTCCACGATCACCTTAGCCATCTTAGTATCGACGATAACACCAGGGTTAATCTTTCCTATCACAAAACAGGAATAGTACTCTAATTGACCAAACTTTAATTTATCGACTTGTACGGGTTTCATCAATTGCTGTTTAACACATTTTTGGGTAAATGTATGACAGGTTCTTAAATAATCGTTAACCTATCGCGTAAATTTGTAGATTTAGTTACGAATATTCTTACAGATCTAAAGGTAGAAAGCTATTTTTCTCTTAGCCAAAAAGCATTCCTGCAATGGTTGCTGTAAGTAAAGCAGCGCAAGTCCCTCCTATCAGAGCCTTTATCCCAAATTTTGCCAGCACGTTGCGTTGTGAAGGCGCGAGAACGCCTATACCTCCTATCTGAATACCTATGGAGGCAAAGTTGGCAAAACCACAAAGTGCATATGTAGAAATAACGATAGATCTATAATTGACCAGTACACCGGTGTTTTTCAAAGTGCTCAACGAAGCATAGGCAAAGAACTCGTTCAAAATGGTTTTCTCCCCTAATAATTGACCTACGGCAACAACATCTTCAAACGGCACACCTATCAGCCAAGCCACTGGTGCAAAAAGGTTTCCTAAAATATATTGCATGGAGAACGACGTGTACCTACCATCAGTCCAGCCCGCAATTTCATCGTTCAATCCTGTAGGACCCCCTATCAGATCTCCTAACATCCAGTTGACTACTGCCATGATCGCCGTAAATACGAGAAGCATGGCTCCTACATTTACTGCCAGCTTTAGCCCATCTGTGGTGCCACGAGAAATAGCATCCAGCACGTTAGACCCTATCTTTTCCTTAGAAATATCTAGCTTGCGGTTGATGTTTTCCTTATCGGTTTCAGGATAAAGTATTTTTGCAATGATGATGGCTGCAGGTGCACTCATAATAGATGCGGTAAGCAAGTGTTTCGTAAAGATGATTTTCTCAACGTCGCTATCGCCCCCAAGAAAGGCAATGAAAGCAGCCAGGACTCCACCCGCAATAGTAGCCATTCCACCTACCATGAGGCACAGCATTTCAGACTTGGTCATCTTATCTAGGTAAGGTTTTACCACAAGAGGAGCCTCCGTTTGACCTATAAAAATATTTGCAGCAGCAGCAAGTGATTCTGATCCACTCAACCGCATGGTTTTACTCATCACCCAAGCAAATGCATAAACGATCTTTTGAAGAATCCCTAGATAGTACAATAAAGAAGTAAAGGCAGAAAAGAATATAATGGTAGGAAGTACTTTAAAGGCAAAAATGTAGCCCAAACTGGAATTGACATCAATCAAATTACCGAAAACAAAATCTGCTCCAGCTTCTGATACATTGAGGAAATCCACCACTTTATTAGAAACCCAATCAAAAACATAAGCTATCGCAGGTACCTTCAATACCAGCACGGCAAACAGTATTTGCAATCCTAACCCAGTAGCTACTAGCTTCCAGTCAATCTCACGCTTGTTTGCGCTCAACACAAAACACAAGCCTAAAATAAACACGATCCCTATCATTCCACGATAGAAACTATTGAACGTAAAACCAAAACCCATAGTTGGATCTATAGCAAAATCCTGCTCTACAGATTCTTCCGCAGTTACTTCTAGAGGCTGCGTGTTTCTTGAAAAATTAAAGGATTCTAATTCGTTGGAATATTCCAACAAGTCATTGGTTAAATTATCAACGTTATAACGCTTAGCATTCTTAGATGGCTCTACAAAATATAGGGTCAATTCATTCTGGTCAAAAAAGTAGTTTCCAGCTACCTGTTTTACAGAGTCTGAGGCAATATAATAAGTGAAATTACTTTTCCCAAAAGCTACAGAATCAATCGCGCTCCCTTGAAAATTTTGATTGGTGTTATTGAGCCTCCACGTACCTTCCAGCGTTAATTGTTCCGCCTGTGCCGTTCCTTGGGATGGAACCAGTAAAAGAAATACAAAAACTAGGCCTGTCAGAATTTGAGATACAATCTTCATATGGGGTCTTAATTATCTTCTTGAGATTTCATCTCTAATGCCAGCGGCGAGTTCGTAATTTTCACTTTTCACTGCTTCCTTCAACATCTGGTTGAGTTCCTCTAATGATAAATTGCTGTAATCATTTTTTTCATCCATGGAAGTGTTGAACAACTCTTCTAGGATTTCATCATTTTCATCCTCAGCATCTTCTGCATCAACAAGCTCTTTGTCAGCTTGCATGTGTTGTTGTATTCCAGCTTCTTCCAGTATGTTCTCATAGGTAAAGACTGGGGCTTTGAAACGTACTGCCAGTGCAATCGCATCGCTGGTACGCGCATCAATGATCTCTTCAATCTTATCCTTTTCACAGATCAAACTGCTGTAAAAAACACCGTCCACTAGTTTATGGATAATTACCTGCTTGACGATGATTCCGTACCGCTCTGCAAAGCTCTTGAACAAGTCATGCGTTAATGGTCGTGGCGGGCTGATTTCCTTTTCCAGCGCAATAGCAATACTCTGCGCCTCAAACGCACCAATGACTATAGGAAGTTGGCGGGTGCCGCCAGATTCTTTTAGGATCAATGCATAGGCACCATTTTGTGTCTGGCTATAGGAAATACCTCGTATGTTAAGTCGTTTTAGACTCATTGTATATGGATAGGCTTGAATAGAAAAAAGCTGTGCAAAAATGAGTGTTTTTCTCATATTGCACAGCTTTAAATCTAATAATTCTAAAACTTATTAAGCATTAGCTGCTTTAAAAGCTTTTAATTTCTCGATTAACGCAGGAACAACCTCAAAGGCATCTCCAACTACACCGTAATCTGCGGCCTTGAAAAATGGCGCTTCTGCATCGTTATTGATCACCACTTTTACTTTAGATGAGCTTACTCCTGCAAGATGCTGGATCGCTCCAGAAATACCTATTGCAATGTAGAGGTTTGATGCTACTGGTTTTCCTGTTTGACCTACGTGCTCGCCGTGTGGTCTCCATCCCATATCACTCACCGGCTTGGAACACGCTGTGGCGGCCCCTAAAACTTCTGCAAGCTCCTCGATCATTCCCCAGTTTTCTGGTCCTTTCATACCACGACCCGCGCTTACCACTATTTCTGCATCGGCAATAGTCACTTTATCTGTGGCCTTATCGACAGACTTGACCTCTACCTTAAAATCATCCTCATTTAAAGAGGGGGCAAAGTCGACTACCGTACAGTCGGTAGGGTTTTCCTTGAGGCCATAGGCGTTTTTAGACAATCCTATCAATTTGCGGTCTGTAGAGATTTGGGTATTGCTAAATGCCTTGTTGGTAAAGACCGATCTTTTTACCGTGAGTGGATCTGCACTTGATGGCAATGCAACAACATTTGACACATAACCTGCATCCAGTTGAACGCTTAACAACGACCCCAAATATTTTGAATCTGCACTGCTACTGATGACGATTACTTTTGCATCCACTGCTTTAGCAGCCTGTGCAATGGCATCTGCATAGGCACCTGCGTTGAATTTGTCCAACTGGGCATCCGTCACATTGTGCAATTTGCTTACCCCATGCGTTCCCAGTTCACCAGCGTCTGCTGCGTGAAAGGAAATGGCGGCAACATCAGTTCCCATCATGTCTGCGATTCCTTTGGCATAGCTTGCTACTTCGTAAGCCGTCTTTTTGAAGGCTCCGTTTTCCGATTCTGTATATACTAATACTGACATATCTTTTTGATTTTAATGTGGAATCTAGACTTGAAAGTTCCACTGGTTTTGTTGTGATTCCGCTTTCGCGAAAGCGAACTGCTTTTTAATTTCTCTATACTTTCTTGATTAGATCACTTTTGCCTCATTGTGCAAAAGATCTACCAGTTTATCCAAATTATCTGCGTCCACAAGCGTCACCGCTCCTTTAGGGACAGGTTTTTCAAAGGAGACACTGTTGGTCTCACTGCTTGAGTTGATGGAAGCTTTCACATCTAGAGGCTTTTTACGTGCCATCATGATCCCGCGCATGTTGGGGATTCTTAAGTCGCTTTCCTCAACCAGTCCTTTTTGCCCTCCTATCACTAGTGGCAGGGATGCGGTAACGGTTTCCTTACCGCCGTCGATCTCACGCACTACCGTGGCATTTGAACCGTCAATTTCTAATGAGATACAAGTGTTCACAAAGCTCGCACCCGTCATCGCAGCTACCATTCCAGGTACCATACCGCCGTTGTAATCAATGGATTCCCGGCCAGCAATCACTAGATCGTAGCTGCCGTTCTTGACCACATCTGCCAGTTCTTTAGCAACCGCATAACCATCCAGAGCAGGCGTATCCACTCGTATGGCTTGATCTGCGCCTATGGCTAGTGCTTTTCTCAAGTTAGGTTCTACCTCTGCCCCACCTACAGTCACCACATCCACGGTTGCGTTTTGCTTTTCCTTGAACCACATGGCTCTGGTAAGGCCAAACTCATCGTTTGGGTTGATTACAAACTGCACACCGTTCGTATCAAACTGAGTGTCGTTGTCCGTGAAATTAATCTTGGAAGTGGTATCTGGCACGTGGCTAATGCATACTAATATCTTCATTTTGTAAATGCTTTTAGGTCAATTTTCAATCGTTTGCGAATTTAAAGAAAAACCAACAGAAGAATTATGCGTGCATAATAAAATTTTGTTAGACTTTTCTTGGGCTTAGGCCTTTAAGGCCTATTTTTGTTTCTTGTTCCATAAGGAAATTTTTATGAAGACGATACAATTCCGTGAGGCCATTCAGGAGGCCATGAGTGAAGAAATGAGACGTGACGAGTCTGTCTATTTGATGGGTGAGGAAGTGGCAGAGTATAATGGGGCTTATAAAGCGTCCAAAGGAATGCTGGATGAATTTGGCCCTAAAAGGGTGATTGACACACCTATTTCAGAGCTAGGTTTTGCAGGTGTAGCAATAGGCTCTACCATGACCGGCAACCGCCCGATCGTGGAATACATGACCTTCAACTTTTCACTGGTAGGAATCGACCAGATCATTAATAACGCTGCCAAAATAAGACAGATGAGCGGCGGACAGTTAAAATGCCCTATCGTTTTTAGAGGTCCTACGGGAAGTGCTGGCCAGCTAGCGGCAACGCACTCACAAGCTTTTGAGAACTGGTTTGCCAACACCCCTGGATTGAAGGTGATCGTACCTTCCAACCCTTACGATGCAAAAGGATTGCTTAAGGCCGCCATACGGGATGATGATCCCGTTATCTTTATGGAGTCGGAGCAGATGTACGGCGATAAAGGGGAAGTGCCAGAAGATGAATACATCCTACCCATAGGTGTAGCCGAAATAAAACGAGAAGGCGATGATTGTACGATCGTGTCTTTTGGAAAAATCATCAAAGAGGCCTACAAAGCTGCGGAAGAACTTGAAAAAGAAGGCATCTCCTGTGAGATCATCGACTTGAGAACCGTTCGTCCTTATGACAAGGAAGCCATCCTAAAATCTGTCAAGAAAACGAATCGACTCGTGATCCTGGAAGAAGCGTGGCCTTTTGGCAATGTGTCAACAGAGATTTCCCACATGGTACAGGCAGAGGCTTTTGACTACCTAGACGCCCCTATTTATAAAATCAACACCGCAGACACTCCAGCGCCCTATTCTCCTGTTCTGTTTGCAGAATGGTTGCCAAATTCTGACGATGTCGTGGAAGGCGTGAAAAAAGTGATGTATAGAAAGTAAAAGCTCGCTTTTTTAAAATATGGAAGATCCCAACTCGATTGAGTCGGGATTTTTTTATGGAGCTTTTTTATATTGACTCGACTTCGCTTTCGCGAAAGCGAAAAAAGGCATGATTATAGGTCCATCCATGAGATGTCCAGGGCATAACAATCGTCAGGCGAATGGTTTTCAAACCAATAGATCAACTATTACGTACCTGATTTATAGAGTCATCGACCATCAAGAACATATTCCCAGCTGTTGTTGGACAATTAGGTAAGTTGGCTCGATTTTATCTTTTAATAACATTTTCTTCTGAATTGTCGTTATATCTTCGACCCTTGTTTTCTACTCATGACGTACAAGCCTTTATCCTCTTTCTTTCCTGGTAGTTTTTCCTTGCTTTTTTTGCTTGTTTGTGGCAGCGTCTTTGCTCAAACCAAAGTAGGCGGTGTGGTATATGACAAGGATGGCGTTACCGTACCCTTTGCAAATGTGGTCTTCCCGGGTTCCTATGAGGGAACTATCACAAACGACGATGGACGTTTCTACCTACAATCTGACAAGACTTACAGTAAGATTGAAATTTCATTTGTGGGCTACAAAACTAAAACTATTGAACTGGAAGCTCAGGTCAAACTGGATTTCAACATAACCCTGGAGGACGATCAAGCCCAACTCAATGCGGTAGTAGTGTATGCTGGGAAAACTTCTAAAAAGGACAATCCAGCGCTGGATATCTTGCGTAAGGTCTGGGAAAACAGACGTAAGAATGGTTTGTCGCAATTCGATCAATACCAGTACGAGAAATATGAAAAGCTGGAGTTTGATTTAAATACTATTGATAGCGCCATGATCAACTCCAACCTTTTTAAGGGTATGGAGTTTATATTTGATTATGCAGACACGAGTGCTGTCACAGGAAAAACCTATCTCCCTATCTTTATTAATGAAGCGCTATCCACCGTGTATGGAGATAACGTCATCAATAAGGAAAAAGAGGATGTAAAAGCAAACAAAAATTCTGGATTTTCCAACAACCAGACAATCATCGCTTTTGTGAAAGACTTGTACAACGATATTGACGTTTATGAGCGATACCTCAAGTTTTTTGATAAAAGCTTTACCAGTCCAATAGGCAAAAGCGGTATCGATACCTATAATTACGTGTTGCGTGATACGGCCTTAATCGATGGTGTGCGCTCCTTCAATATTGTGTACTACCCACGTCGCAAGGGAGAATTGACCTTCAAAGGTGATTTTTGGGTAGCAGATTCCACCTATGCCATCAAAGAAATTAACATGCAGGCTACTAAAAGTGCCAACATCAACTGGGTAAAGGACATTTATATCGAGCAGGAATACCAAGTGCTGGACGACAGTCTGTTCCTGATTACCCGGGATTATTTCATGAGTGATTTTGCCTTAAATAAGGACGAAGATTCTAAAGGGGTGTACGGTAAACGAACGACCTTATTTGACCAATATCAGTTTGACATTAAAAAACCAGATGACTTTTACCGCCGTCGTGTCAATGACTACGATCCAGAAATTTACGACAGGTCAGAAGCTTATTGGGATGAAAACAGACTGGAAAAACTCAATAAAGATGAAAAGCAGGTCTATACCATGCTCGACACTTTAAAGCAGAACAAGAAATTCAACAGGATCTATAACATTGGATCCATCCTGGCGACCGGATATTACGAGGTAGACAACTTTGACATCGGGCCGGTATTCTCCGTTTTCGGATTCAATGATGTGGAAGGCTGGCGCGTACGAGTAGGTGGCCGCACCTATTTCACAGCAAATGATCCCTGGCGACTGGAAGGTTATGTAGCCTATGGGTTGCGAGATGACCAGTTCAAATATGGTATTTCTGGTAAATATTTATTGGACAAAAAAAGCCGACTCACTATATCTGCCGGAAACAGGCGCGATATTGAACAGTTGGCGGCCAGTCTTGTCAATACCAGTGATGTTTTAGGGCGCAGCCTTGCCTCCAGTGCATTATTAAGCACCGGAAATAATGGCCGCCTGTCGTCCATCAACCTTTCTACCGTCGGACTGAGCTTTGAACCCTTGTACAATCTGGAATTCAGATTAGGCGGTACCTATAGAACGATCAAAAGTGCCAATCCTGGTGTTTTCAGCCTGGATTACCTCAATCGCGAGCCATTGAGTATCAATAGTGAGGTAAAACAGACTGATTTAAGTTTTTCTACCACATTTTCACCAGGAAGAAAAACCTCCAACTATGGAGTAGACAGAACTCTCATAAATGCAGGAGAATACCCTATACTTTTTGCAAATTATACCCGAGGGGTCAAAGGATTAATCGATAGTGATTTTGAATACGATAGACTTCAGTTTTACTATTCACACCCTTTACAGGTGGGTGCGTTTGGAAGGCTGACCGCTCGAGTAGAAGCTGGAAAAACCTTTGGTACCGTGCCGCTGGCATTACTGGACGTGATCCCAGGAAACCAAACCTATTTTAATATTGCGGGTGCTTTTAACACCATGAATTTCTACGAGTTTGTGACAGATCAATACGTCACCCTTCACCTGGATCATAACTTCAACGGCCGCATTTTTTCCCGCATCCCAGGTTTGCAACAGCTGGACTTGAGAGAATTGGTAGGCTTCAAAGCGGTTTATGGAACCATAAGCGACGACAATATTGCCATCAACCGCAGCAGCGTGGAATATCGTGCTCCAGAGGACATCTACTATGAGTACAGTTTTGGTATTGGGAATATCTTCCGCATCCTTAGATTAGACCTAAGCTTTAGAGGCAATTACAACTCCCTTCCAGATGCTCGTGGCATGGCACTTACGGGAAGTTTTGGATTTAGTTTCTAGTTGTACTGTCGTAAAAAGTTTTTGTTGAGTTCGCTTTCGCGAAAGCGAAATAAAAAACCAGTCTAAAACTGGCGAGATTCTTTACCGCAATTCCTCCCTATACCAGTGAGCCTTCCCATATTTACTATTTCCCCAGATTCAGTTCCCGAATATGGTCCCTAACATAATTTTATTACTTTAGCCACAATTAAAAATCAATCGATTAACACATGGAAGAATTAATTATTTATGGGCCACTCGTTCTGGCTGCATTGGGATTTGCATTTATGCTCACCAAAAAGTCCTGGGTAATGAAGCAGGATGCCGGCGATGGCAAGATGAAGGAAATAGCAGACCACATCTATGAAGGTGCGCTCGCTTTCCTAAAAGCAGAATATAGGTTGCTCGCCATATTTGTAGTAGTAGTGGCGGTATTGTTGGGAATCGTTTCCCTCGTGGTTCCTACGACACACTGGATGATACTGGTTGCCTTTATTTTTGGGGCACTTTTTTCTGCCTATGCAGGAAATATAGGGATGAAAATTGCTACAAAAACCAATGTTAGAACTACACAAGCAGCCAAAACCAGTTTACCTAAAGCCTTGAAGGTTTCCTTTGGTGGTGGTACGGTCATGGGACTAGGTGTTGCCGTTCTTGCGGTATTGGGATTGACTGCGTTTTTTATCCTGTTCTTTCAGATATTCATGAATGGAGTGTGGGCACCTGCCGAGTTTGGCGGTGTGATGAAAACTCCTGGCGAGTTGATGACCATTGTTCTTGAAACACTAGCTGGATTCTCTCTAGGAGCAGAAAGTATTGCCCTATTTGCCAGAGTTGGCGGCGGTATCTATACAAAAGCAGCCGATGTAGGTGCTGACCTTGTAGGTAAAGTAGAAGCTGGAATTCCAGAAGACGATCCTCGCAACCCGGCAACTATTGCAGACAATGTAGGGGATAATGTGGGCGATGTAGCCGGTATGGGTGCAGATTTGTTCGGCTCTTATGTGGCGACGGTGCTCGCGGCGATGGTGTTGGGTAATTATGTGATCCGTGATATGGGTGGCGATATTATTAGTGAAGGTTTTGGTGGCTTAGGCCCTATTCTATTGCCTATGTCCATTGCTGGGGTAGGTATCGTTATTTCTGTCATTGGAACCTTATTGGTAAAAATAAGCAGCAACGATGCTAAGGAGACCGAAGTCATGCGAGCGCTCAACATTGGGAACTGGACCTCTATTATTCTAGTGGCGCTCTCCTGTTTTGGATTGTGCTACTACCTGTTGCCAGATACCATGACCATGAATTTCTACGGTGAAGGTTTGATCACCATCTCCTGGTTGAATGTGTTTTATGCAACACTGGTTGGACTGGTTGTTGGCGCAGTCATTTCCTCAGTTACTGAATATTATACAGGACTGGGCAAAAAGCCTATCCTTAAAATCGTACAGCAATCCTCCACAGGTGCTGGAACAAATATTATTGCCGGCCTTGCGACAGGAATGATTTCTACATTCCCATCCGTATTATTGTTTGCTGCGGCGATTTGGGCCTCCTATGCCTTAGCAGGATTCTATGGTGTGGCACTTGCCGCCAGTGCGATGATGGCGACTACTGCGATGCAGTTGGCTATTGATGCCTTTGGCCCTATATCTGACAATGCCGGCGGTATTGCAGAAATGAGTGAGCAGGAGCCTATCGTACGTGAGCGTACTGACATTCTAGATGCCGTAGGAAATACGACAGCAGCAACCGGTAAAGGATTTGCGATTGCCTCTGCTGCGTTAACCTCACTGGCGCTTTTTGCAGCCTACGTTACCTTTACGGGAATTGACGGTATCAACATTTTTAAAGCACCTGTACTTGCCATGTTGTTTGTGGGGGGTATGGTTCCCGTGGTATTCAGCGCACTGGCGATGAATGCGGTAGGTAAAGCGGCCATGCAAATGGTAGAAGAAGTACGTAGACAATTCCGTGAGATTCCTGGTATTATGGAAGGAACAGGAAAACCGCAATACGATAAGTGTGTGGCTATTTCTACGGAAGCTTCCCTGCGTGAGATGGTGTTGCCGGGAGTTTTGACCATTGGTTTTCCTTTGTTGATTGCATTTGTTCCTATGATTTTTGGAATGAATTCGCTAGCCATTGCAGAAATGCTAGGTGGCTATATGGCAGGAGTTACCGTTAGTGGAGTGCTTTGGGCAATATTCCAAAACAACGCTGGTGGCGCCTGGGACAATGCTAAAAAATCATTTGAAGCAGGAGTACTTATCAATGGCGTGATGACCTACAAGGGGTCTGACGCACATAAAGCAGCGGTGACAGGAGATACGGTAGGAGATCCATTCAAGGATACTTCTGGACCTTCCATGAACATCTTGATCAAACTTACCTGTTTGATAGGATTAGTGATTGCACCTATCTTAGGAAACCATTCTAACGCCAGTCCCTTGGAACTTGAGCAATCAGAGGTGATTGAAGTGGTGGAAAACAGAAATGTGTCTCAATCCATTCAGGTTACTAAGTCAGTAAATGAAGAAACCCAACTTACAACCGCTAAAGTAACGGTAGAAACGACCATCAATGGACAATCAGAGACCAAGGATTACCTCTTTATAGGCACGGAAGATGAAATCAACGCACAAATTGCTGAGTTGAAAGAGTAAGTTGGTTTTATTTTCTTCAATTGAAATCCCACGACTTCTGTTGCGGGATTTAGTTTTGAACTTCGTGATTACTTAACTATGAAATGAGCTCTCAAACTTTACATTCACAATCACATATTCATTATATTTAAATGAACTAAAAACTACACCGACTATGAAAAACTTAAAACTACTCAAAACAGTGCTTGCAGGAAATATTGTTTTAAATGTTCCCTTTGCGCTCATACTATTTTACTTTTCTAAAAACATAGACGTCACAAATAGCCCCTATTTTCTTGCAGCCTTTGGTTTCACATACTGGATTTACTGGAGTTTCATGTCTGTCTGGTATAGAACATATTCCATAAAGCAGATCGAGAACAAGACTGAATATTACCAATGGAAAAAAATCAGCGTTCATAGCCTTTTACTTTGGCCAGATAATTTTATACTCACTAGAACAGAATTATGGGATGACAAAAAATCCAGCGAGTACCAGAAAAAAGTCAGTGATCTGAAGGAAGTTTAAATTATATACTTTGGCCTCTAAATAGGTATAAAAAGCGTACAATTTCATTAAATCTGCTTGAAGCAATTCAAGCAGATTTTTTTTGGCTAGATTTTAAAAAAGCAGACCCATTAAATAATACAGTATCAAAAATATATTCTTGACTGGGTTGAATTGGTAAACCGACTTTTCAGATAAGGTTCACACATTCATCTATCGCTATTTTATAATTTAGATTTTTCAACCTAACTACAAACGCAAAAAAGTAGACAAGCATGGAGTACTCCAACATTTACACACTTGGGATTGCCTTGGGATTGGGGTTTCTGGTCGGTTTTCAGCGACAGCGAGACCAAAAGGAAATGGCTGGCGTCCGCACGTTTAGCTTTATCACCATTCTAGGCGCACTACTTGGTATTATTGAGTTGGAAACCGGCAACTATTGGTTACTGCCTGCATTTGGTCTTGGGCTAGTGGCTCTAATGATTGCCAGCAGTTTTATCAAATCTAAAGCCGGCGATAACGACCCTGGCCTAACTACGGAGGTTGCCGCTTTGCTCATGTTCTCTGTTGGAGCCTATTTAGTGCTGGGTAGTCAAGTCATAGGAGTGATCGTAGGTGGTGGCGTAGCTTTTCTACTTTACCTCAAGAGCCGTTTGCATAAGTGGATCATCAATCTTGAGGATAAGGACGTGAGGGCCATCATGACCTTTGCGGCGATATCGTTAATCATTCTCCCTGTCCTTCCAGACCAGACCTATGGCCCATATGATGTCTTGAACCCCTATAATATCTGGCTCATTGTGGTACTTATTGTAGGCATAAGTGTTGCTGGGTATTTTATCTACAGGTTCATGGGCAAGAAGGTAGGCATAGTTTCAAGTGGCATATTAGGTGGTTTAATAAGCAGTACAGCAACAACGGTGAGCTATGCCCGCATGGCAAAACAATCAAAAAACATAGGCGTCCTAGCCGTTTTTGTAATTTTAACGGCATCTGCTATTTCCTTTATACGTATTATTTTTGAAATAAGCGTCGTAGCTCCTGGACAGATAGGGTCATTGGTAACGCCCATCGCTGCCGTCGCCCTAGTGATGATATTGCTTTCTGTGATCCTTTTTATATTGATCAACAGAAATAAACAAGACTCTGAAATACCTGAGCCAGATAATCCGGCACAGTTTAAAAGTGCTCTTATCTTTGGGCTTTTATATGGTCTCATTCTAATAGGAGTAGCTTATACCAAAGCGGAGTTAGGAAATGAAGCCTTATATATCGTAGCCATTATAAGTGGTTTGACAGATGTTGACGCCATAACACTATCTCTTTCCAATTTAATGAAAAGCGGCTCCCTGGAAACGCAGTTGGGATGGAGACTGATTGTCCTGGCGGGACTATCCAACATGCTTTTTAAAGGAATCATGGCCGTGGTATTGGGAGGCAAGCAGCTGGTTAAATGGATTGTCATTACATTTGGTATTACCATTATTGCTGGCCTTCTTGTCTTGTGGCTTTGGCCAGAGGGATGGCATCTATCTAACGCAGTATAATTCCCTTTTATGTTTAAGCGCGATCCCTGGATCATTGAAGTCTTTAGAACCTATAGCGGCGAGCATCATTTGTATGTACGAGGGCGGGCATTGCAGGACCAGCCGCTCAAGCAATATGAGCAACAAACTTTTTATCAAACCTTGCGCAACACCTGGCGTGCCTTTAAGACAGACGAGATACGTCACATCCCAGTTCGCCTAACACTTCCCAATGGCGAATATTTCGATGGCAAGACCAACAGTGAGGGTTACTTTCTTTTTGACGTTCGCACAAAAGCAGACTTGCAGGATCTTTCAGACGAGGCGGGTTACCTTCAAATTAATGTGGCATTTGATGAGAAGAATTCCGCTTTCGCGAAAGCGAAATCCCAACAAAGAATATCCCTAAACAAATTCACTGGGGAAACCCTTGTACCTCCTTACACCGCTGGATACGGCGTTATTAGTGATGTTGATGACACGATCATGAAAACTGGGGTTACTAGTTTTTTAAAGTTGCGTGTGGCTTTCAATACGTTTTTCCGCAATTACGACCAGAGATCGCCCTTCAAGGACGCTGCAAATTTTTACCAGCTTTTACATCGTGGTGCCAGTGGAAAAGATCAAAATCCCATGTTTTATCTGAGCAACAGTCCCTGGAATTTGTATCGATATTTAGAGAATTTCGTAGATTTTCATGGGTTCCCAAAAGGCCCAATTCTTCTACGTGATTTTCCAACACCATGGGGACGCACTAAAAAAAAGGAACGACCACACAAGGAACATGAGCTGATCAACATTCTAAAGCATTATCCAGACCAACAGTTTATATTAATAGGCGATGCTGGTGAGCATGACACAACGTACTACACCAATGCTGCGAGAGAATATCCAGAGCGCATCAAAGCGATCTATATACGCGCTGTCAACCACACTAAAAAAATGGCCGCCATCAAAGAAATGGCAGAGGCTTTTGAGGTATGTCCTGTATTGTTAGTAAAAGAATCTAGCGAGGCGATGGCACATGCACGAGAGATGGGGTGGATTGTTTGAATCTTCTCTATTTTAAGACGCAGTTGGCGCGAGCTTCCAGCTCGTGTCCGCTACCATAAAAGTAATATTGTCGTAAAATATTACATAAGCATGGGTAGAAAAACAAGCTTGCCAAATAGGACAACGCTTACTTCAAATATTTTGAAAGGGTGAACTGGATTGATGTTTTTGCAAGGGAAGTATATTTTATCGTGATATTAAACTTGATGGACTACTTCTCATCATGGGACACGAGCGTGACGCTCGCGCAAACTGGAGTAGGATTAACTCTATGTAAAGTGCAGCTGTATACTAGACCTAACAGGTTTTTAAAACCTGTTAGGTCTGCGCAGGCCGTTTTTTTCCAAATAGCTCAATTTTCAGATTCGATAAGTGTTTACGACTCTATCCATTGTTCTAAGTGGTATTACCGTTGCTGCGCCTCATTATTTGATTCCATTTATTCCTTCTTTAATCGCTTAGCATTGTGGGGGACGAGCGTGACGCTCGCGCTAACTGGGTTATTCGTTGAAATAATCAACATAAGTGTTCTCAACCAGAAGAAATTGAAATAAGTAAACCACTCCTGTTTGTTAAAGTTTTTAGTGGTCAGCACGGGTATCCATTATTTTTAAAGTAATTGATAAAATAACCCTGCGTTTACTTTGAAGATATCTAGTTAATTAGTTAATTAACTGAACTTATTTTAACCTTTAATTAAATGAAAAAGCGTTTATTTATTTTTTCCGCTGCACTCATGATGATGATTCCAGCAACTGTTTTTTGCAAAATGCACTACATCTAGAGATAGTTCTTCATGTGTTAGGTATTCCACTTTGCTTTATGAATGGGAATCTGGCGAAGTTAAAACAACAGCGACTTGTTCCGATGGCAGCGTTACCTATGGTACTGAAGACTGCGAAGGAAGAGGCTGGTTCTAGAACTGGTAATTTACGAACCTTTAAAGCTCCAAGCCTTATTATTAATCTTGGAGCTTTATTAAAATTCCAATATGAGAAATATTGTTTCTTTTGTATTTTTTATGCATTTTATTTTCCTTTTAAATGCTCAATCACAAACTGATATTGTCATTAAATCATTTGATGGTCAGCCTTTAAAAGATGTATCGGTTTATTCTAATAACAAATTAGTTGGCAAAACAGCTGATGATGGCAAATTCTATTCAAGTATTAATGACACTAAATCAATAACGCTTATAAAAGTTGGCTACGAAGAACTGGTAGTGGATTCAAAAGACTTTACTTCCGAAATCTATCTTTACGAAATAGGTGTAAAACCACTGAAAGCTGTCCAATTGGTGCAAGGTGATCCAATAAAAACCCTTCAAAAATTGATTGAAGGAACCAAATCACAAAACCTCTATTCTTATTCTAAGAGCAAATCAATTCGTAATGAATTAATTAGTGATAACGACACCCTTCATTATTTAAATAATAAACTTTTTTACGTAATAGATAAAGGCCTACACATTGAAGACAGAGGAAATATTATTAAAAATTTTAGCAGCCAAGTTATTGAGGACGTAGTTTCAAATGTATATGAACTTGAAGGAACTCATTTCGAACTTTCTAATAAATTCACACAGCGCTCGGTCAACATCTCTTGGCTTCAACCATTAGTTGAATTAAATTCAACTACAAAGGAATACGAATTCTTCTTTTCAAAAGAAGGTGAAAAGTTATCAATGACATTCGAGCCTAAAAAAAACTCAAAGAAAATGCTTTACAAGGGCCATATCATATACGACATCAATGACTACGGCATTTATGAAATAGAATTTGAAAGTGTTGGAACTAAAAATTATAACACATATATAAAAGCGGAAAAAGAAACCAAAACGAGTTTTGAAAATTATGATGAATATTTATTTCTTGCTAATGTAAAAAGTACTACTGGACACTATCAATTATTAGGATCCGAATATCGAATATTATCCAAAATTATTTCAGGTGATCTTAAAAATCGCATACTAAAATTTGAATTAAGCGAAACTCCTATAAATTCAGTTTTAGTTAAAACAGGTGTTCCATTTGATCTTGCAACTTATGATTTTGAATAATCTAATCAAAAAGAATTTAAACAGCATTTATTATGGCATCTTACTGTTATCAATTTTCAGTTGCAGCGATATTGATAGCGAATGCGTTTATTACAGAAATACATTAAAAGCAGAAAACCTTGATGCGGAATTTGTAGTTATGAAAATTGATGTGAATTGTGAAAGCTGCATACAGGATATCGACAGGATTGCCCAATCAAATACTACAAAGATATTTTTCATCTCATCTATCAGCGAAAAATTAAAGGTTAAACAAAAACTGAAACCATATTTGATGGATAAACGTTTCATAATCATTGAGGACAAATCCATTATTGATTCGTACGAAGATACTTTTGTGAATAGTTATCCTAGTTATTACTGCTACGATGCGCAATGTGAAATAAGCGAAGTTTCCCTAGAAGATATTCTCTAAGCAAATAACATCGTTGGCGCAAGCTTCCAGCTCGTGTCCGTTACCATAAAAGTAATACTACCGTGAAATTTTACATAAGTAGGAGTAGTTAGGAGTAGAAAAACAAGCTTGCCGAAAAAGACGCCGCTTACTTTAAATATTTTGCAAGGTGAACTGGATTGATGTTTTTTAAAGCGAGGTATATTTTATCCTGATATTAGACTCAATGGACTATTTCTTATCATGGGACTCGAGCGTGACGCTCGCGCCAACTGAAGATTTTAAACAAGATTAATCTTAGAATTTTCCACGCGCTTATCAAACTCAAACAACCATTCTTCACGGTTGTTGACCACAAAGTGGTAACTCTTTTGATCTCTTGTAACGACCTTTATTCTGTTGGGAATTATATTCAATGTGCTACGCTTCTCAACTTTTGATATATCAGAATAAAGAATACTGGTTTGACCCTTTTGTATATTGATCTTATGAGAATTGAAAATTAATCGTTGATTCGTAAAAAATAATTTACCGCCGACAGCTTCTATACCTCTAAATAGGTTTGCTGGACCTTCCATTTCTATTTTTTCCTCTGGTAACAGTTGTGGGTGAGCTATTGACCTTTTATTCCCATCAATTTTTCTCTTTGTGATCCATTTAGTAACGTAGGGCATCCCAATACCCATGAATATTCCAAAGAACAATCCCGAAAACAAGTAAACTTTGAGACTTTGAACTTCATCATGAATTAACCAGTCAATTAATGCAATTCCTAAAATATAGAACATTCCATAAAAAAAGCTTGTCACTATAAGCGCTTTAACACTCATTTTATTAGGCTGCCCGATTTCCATTCTAAGCAAACAACCCAGTCAACTCCGCATCAATCCTGTTGATGATCTCGCCCATATCTTCTGGGTTGTTGACAAAGTCGATGTTGTCTACATCGATAATCAACAAGTTCCCTTTATCGTATCCATGAACCCAGCCTTCATAACGCTCGTTCAAACGACTTAAATACTCGATACTGATGGTGTTTTCATAATCACGACCACGTTTGTGGATCTGATTGACCAGATTGGGAATGGAACTGCGCAAGTAGATCAACAAATCTGGGGCAGCTACCAGCTTTTCCATCAGGTTAAATAACCTGCTGTAATTATCAAAATCGCGCTGAGACAACAATCCCATCGCGTGCAAGTTGGGCGCAAAAATACTGGCATCCTCGTAGATCGTACGATCCTGAATAATCTTCTTACCGCTCTCGCGTATCTCCAAAACCTGACTAAAACGACTGTTCAAGAAAAAAACTTGCAAGTTGAACGACCAGCGCTCCATGTCTGTATAAAAATCCTCGAGGTATGGATTTTCTAAAACGTCCTCAAATTGAGGAGTCCATTTATAGTGTTTGGCGAGCATCTGGGTCAATGTAGTCTTCCCTGCTCCTATGTTTCCTGCGACGGCAATATGCATGTTAATTCTTGTTCTGGTTATTCTCAAAAACGCTCAAGCGAGCGCGACGGTAAAGATAGAGTTTTCCATTCTTTAGATAAAAAGATTCTGGCAGGTCTTGTACCTCAATTGCCCATTCTTGTTCCAGTTCCTCAAATGCATAGTTCTTGGTAAACTGAAAACTCTTGTAGCTATCGTTCTGGAAGACAAAGAGTTTTTCAAAATCATAATCGGCTAGAGCAATGCTGGGAAGGTTTAAACTAGCCGTTTGACTTCCATACTTATTATAACTTAACACCCCTAAATCTGTTATTAAATGGCAGTAGTTATAGTCTGAAAGTAGGTGGTTTACATTGTCCTGGATCACAGGAGAACTCAGGATTAATTTATTTTGGGTGTAATCAAATACCTCCAGGCGCTGTTGATCCATATTGTACAACCACAGTTGGCGTTCACCGGCCAGTGAGACAAATTCAAAATAACGGTAGGGTTTCAATTCGCTTAATTGAATCCTTAGACTTTCATTGAGCCGGTTATCTAATAGGACAACGGTTTGAGTATCCCGATAAAACAGTAAAATCTTAAGCGGGTTGATCAGATCCACGCTACTTAACTCTCCCAGTTGTACATCATAAAACTGCTGGCTGGAGGTTGCCTTTGAAGACAGCAACCCCCTTTTATAGAAGACATTGTTCTTGGAATAGTAGACATTATTAAAGTCATCGAGTCCGTAAAAATGATCGGCCATTAGGGAACTCTCTTGAATGTCAAGGGTTTGTGGGTATTGCGCTTTCGCGAAAGCGGAAACGAAACAGCATAAAAACAATAGAGGGAATAACTTCATTATATAGCTATATTTGCAGCCGGTAAAGCAGCGCATTAAAAATACGACTTCCCAAAAGGTCTGAGCGATGCAAGACGTGTAAATAAACTGTGTAAAAGTTTTTACTAGTGCTTGTCAATCAATTTTTTAATAGTACATTTGCAGCCCGATTTTAGTTAGTAAAATCGTACAAGAAATTAAAACTATTTCACAGTGAATACTTTAAGTTACAAAACCGTATCAGCCAACAGCGCTACAGTAAACAAGGAATGGATACTGATAGATGCTAGTGGCCACCCGCTAGGCCGCATGGCTTCCATAGCTGCAAAGTTCTTGAGAGGAAAATACAAGACTAATTATACACCTCACGTAGACTGTGGTGATAATGTTATCATCATCAATGCCTCTGGAATTGAATTGAGCGGTAACAAATGGGACGATAAGAGTTACATACGCCACACCGGTTATCCAGGTGGTCAACGCAGCCTTACCGCAAGAGAATTGTATTCTAAAGATCCTGCACGTGTGGTAGAGAATGCTGTAAAAGGAATGCTTCCTAAAAATAAATTAGGAGCTGCTATTTACCGCAATCTAAAAGTATATGCTGGTGCTGAGCATGAGCATGGTGCTCAACAACCCAAAACTATTAATCTTAACGAGGTAAAGTAAACCTATGGAGACATTACACAAAATAGGTAGAAGAAAAACTGCCGTAGCCCGTATCTACATGACTGAAGGTAAAGGCGACATCACTATCAATAACAAACCATTGGACCAGTACTTCACAACAGGTACTCTTCAATATAAAGTAAAGCAAGCTTTCATGCTTACTGAAAATGTAGATGCATTTGATGTGAAGGTGAATGTTTTCGGTGGTGGTATCACTGGACAGGCAGAGGCTATACGTCTTGCTATCGCTAGAGCTCTTGTTCAACTTGATGAGGAAAACAGAATCGCTCTTAAACCAGAAGGATTGATGACTCGTGACCCAAGAATGGTCGAGCGTAAGAAATTTGGTCAAAAGAAAGCGAGAAAGAAATTCCAATTCTCCAAACGTTAATACTCAATACACTTTCCCGTCCCGCACTGCGAGACGGGATTTGTTCTTTATTTATTATATTAATTTGCTGTCAACTCGATTGCCCTCGAGTGCTAGTTTAGCATCTAAATGTTTAAGGCAACTTCCATCGTGGAACGACCACTTATTCATTGCTATCTGACAGAACGTAAACTATTTAACAATGGCAAATACAATTGAAGTCAAGGACTTACTTGACGCTGGTGTCCACTTTGGTCACCTTACCCGTAAATGGGATCCTAACATGGCACCGTATATCTATATGGAGCGTAATGGAATCCATATTATCAACCTTTATAAGACTACTGCAAAGCTAGACGAGGCTAAAGACGCATTGCGTAAAATAGCTGCTTCTGGTCGCAAGATTCTTTTTGTTGCTACTAAAAAGCAAGCAAAAGACATCGTTGCTGACCTTGCTGGAGATGCTGGTATGCCTTACATCACAGAAAGATGGCCTGGTGGTATGTTGACCAACTTTGTAACTATCCGTAAGGCAGTTAAGAAGATGGCTACTGTAGACCGCATGAAAAAAGATGGTCGCTATGAAACTCTTTCTAAGAAAGAACGTCTTCAAGTAGACCGTATGCGCGCAAAATTAGAAAAGAATTTAGGTTCTATTTCTGAAATGACTCGCATGCCTGCGGCACTTTTTGTTGTTGATACCGTACGTGAACACATTGCGGTTGCTGAAGCATTGAAATTAGGTATTCCAATCTTTGCAATGGTAGATACAAATGCAAATCCACGTGATATCGATTATGTGATCCCATCAAATGATGATGCTTCCAAATCTATCGAGATCATCGTGAAAGCTGCTGCTGACGCTGTGAAGGAAGGATTAGAAGAGCGCAAGACTGAAGCTGGTGCTGACGATCAACCTAAGGAGAAAAAAGAAAAGAAAGCTAAAAAAGCAGACAAGCCCGCAAAGGCTACTAAAGCTAAAGCTTCATCTGAAGAAGAAGAATAAAAACAACTCTGGTAACACAGAACTAAAACGTACAAAATGGCAAAAATAACCGCCGCTGAAGTAGGTAAACTTAGAAATACGACCGGTGCTGGTATGATGGACTGTAAGAAGGCCCTTGTAGAAGCAGATGGTGACTTTGATAAAGCAATTGACATCCTAAGAAAAAAAGGACAGAAAGTTGCCGCTAAAAGAGCAGATCGCGACTCCTCAGAAGGTGTTGTAGTAGCAAAAATCAATGATGAGAATACCAGAGGTATCCTCCTTTCATTGAATTGTGAAACTGACTTTGTTGCAAAAAACGATACTTATGTAGAGCTGGCTAACAAAGTAGCTGACGTCGCATTTACCTGTAATACGATAGAAGAAGTTCTTGAAGCAGATCTAGACGGGATGACCGTAGGAGAAAAGTTGATCGAGCAGACTGGTGTGATAGGTGAGAAACTAGAAATAGGAGGCTTCGAAGTTTTTGAAGCTCCATTTGTAGGTGGCTATGTCCACGGTGGAAAAATCGGTGCATTGACCGGTTTAACGACTGAAAGTGACAACAAAGAAGAGGTTGCAAAATCTGTAAGCATGCAGGTTGCTTCTATGGGAGCTACTACTCTTTCTTATAAGGATTTCTCTCCAGAATTTGTAAAGTCAGAAACGGAAGCCCGTATTGCTGTTATCGAAAAAGATAACATCGAGCGCGGACGTCTAGGAAAACCATTGAAGAACATTCCATTGTTTATCTCTAGGTCCCAAGTTACGGATGCTGCGCTTGCTACTGCAAAAGCAGATTATGAGGCAGAATTAAAAGCAGAGGGGAAACCTGAAGCGATCTGGGATAAGATCATACCTGGTAAACTGGAGCGTTTCATCTCTGACAATGTTTCCCTGGATAAGGAACTTGCTCTTCTAGATCAAGACTTTATCATGGATGACAAGAAAACGGTTGCACAATATGTGGAATCAAAAGGTGCTGATGTAGTAGGATTCAAAAGAGTTTCTATCGCATAGTCGATTCTTAATAACTATTCAAAAGCCCTTTCCATCCTATTGGAAAGGGCTTTTTTCATGAACGGCTTTGCACTATGTAAAAAAATAGAGCAAGCAAAATGACCATCGGTAAGATCGAGGCATCTTTGAAATATAATTAACATCCAACTGTTTTTCCTAAACTATCTTGCACTATGGTCTATCGCATTCTACTCTTCCTTACCCTGGTTTCCAGTTGTGAATCCAATGAGAACCCCAGTGAGGAGGTTCCAACAGAGCCTGTCTTTGAGATCCAGCAGATAGCACCACTGGAAAGCTCCCTCACAGAGTCCTCCGGATTGATTTTTCTGGACGGCCAATTGTACACACATAGTGATATGGCAGGAACGGCAGACCTCTTAGAGCTAGATCTGGATGGCAGTATCTCAAATACTTCATCTTTCCAAAATATAACCGTGAAGGATTGGGAAGATACCGCAAGCGATGAAAACTTCATCTATATAGCAGATATAGGAAATAACCTCGCCAGTAGGACTGACCTGAGGGTTTTCAAGTTGGAGCGATCCCAATTGAACAACTCCTCTGCTGCCGTAGAGACCATTTCTTTTTCCTTCAATGATCAAACAGATTTTGGTAATGGAGCATACAATCAAACCAGTTATGATGCAGAAGCGCTGGTGTCCCTGAACAACCAGTTGTATGTATTTACTAAGGACTGGATCAACCTGAATACCAGCGTTTACAGATTCAAGAATGAAGCGGGCTCCTACCCCCAGGACCCAATTGCCACATTGAATATAGGCGGCCTCGTCACAGGAGCTACTACAAACCCTGATGGCGACATCATTCTTTGCGGTTACAGCCCTACCCTAGCTCCATTTGTGGCACAAGTACGTCTGGAAAGCGGCACACCCACCTTAGTTCGTAAAGTAGACATCAGCGGGATACTGGGAACGGGATCACAAATGGAGGGAATCACCTACGCTAAGACTAGCGGTGGCGTGCCCACCTATTACCTTTCCAGTGAAAAATTTACCCGCACTGTTGCCGGGCAGCAAATTGAATTTCCTGCTGCATTATATGAGTTAAAATGGAATTAAGAGCGTCATTCATATGGGTTCGCTTTCGCGAAAGCGAAACACACCAAAACCACTGAACTTTGAACGTCTTTAGAAAAACCCAATGCTACCGACTGCTGTTACTCACTTGCCTGATAGGAAGCGCAAGCAGTTGTTCTGTCCAACAAATAGTGAAGGATCCGGGCACCTCACTTTTGGTGTCCTTCCAGACGATTCGGGATTTAGATTCAGAAATCACGGAAACTTCAGGCCTGGAAACCTACAACAACCAACTCCTTACCCACAACGATAGCGATGACAGTGCGACGATCTATTTTCTAAATACCGATGGAACCATAGAAGGCCGCACTACCTATAATCGATTGAGGAACGTTGATTGGGAAGATATGGCCATAGGCAACAATCATCTTTTTATTGCAGATATAGGCAACAACTACGGCGACCGTAAGGATTTAGTGATCTATAAAATCCCGATGGGGAACCTGTCAGATCCAGATATCCAGCCTGAAACCATCCCGTTGAGTTACCAAGCGCAAAAATCATTCGAACGCAACAATCAACATCATTCATTTGACGGCGAGGCTCTAGTTTATGTGAATGACGAACTACTACTATTTTCAAAAGACTGGATCAATTTTACCACAGACGTCTACTCCATAAAAGAGGCGTCTGGCAAACAGAACCTGCAACGTACAGAGCAGTTTGAAGTCAATGGATTGATCACTGGTGCCACCTATAACGGTAGCAACAGAATCGTTTTATGCGGTTATAACAGCAACTTGGAACCTTTTGTAGTCCTGTTGTCCGTGGATAAGGGCAGCTTGAAACTCGAGCAGCGCATCACACTGCCTTTAAAAGACGGAGCGCAAGTAGAAGCCATCACTTTTTTTGAAAAGATTGATAATAGCGAGGTCTACTACTTAACGAGCGAGGCAGTCCGCATTCAACTGGGAGAAGATGAGGCGAGGAGCGATGGCCAACTTTATAAACTCGTACTTAAAAATTGAGCAACCATCCTACTTAATGATTCTATCCTATTAAATTATATTTGCACCACACACGACAAGCAGCATTATGAAATACAAACGCATACTTCTTAAACTTTCTGGAGAAGCCTTGATGGGCGACAGACAATACGGCATTGATCCCGTGAGACTCGCAGACTATGCAAAAGAGATCAAGCAAGTAGTAGATCAAGGTGTAGAAGTAGCCATCGTGATAGGCGGTGGGAACATTTTTAGAGGCGTTGCAGGTGCTAGTAATGGAATGGATCGCGTACAGGGAGACCACATGGGAATGCTGGCTACCGTCATCAACGGTCTTGCCTTGCAAAGTGCCTGTGAAGATGCTGGAATCCCTACCAGGCTTCAAACGGCGATACAAATCAACGAAGTAGCAGAGCCTTTTATAAGAAGGAAAGCCATGCGCCATCTTGAAAAAGGCCGTGTGGTCATCTTTGGTGGCGGTACGGGTAACCCTTATTTCACAACAGATAGTGCTGCCGTGTTGAGAGCCATAGAAATCGAGGCAGATGTAATCTTGAAGGGAACACGTGTAGACGGTATCTATACCGCAGATCCTGAAAAAGACAGCACTGCTACAAAATTCGATTTTATATCCTTTGAAGACGTGCTGCGCAAGGGTTTAAAAGTGATGGACACCACTGCCTTTACCTTGAGTCAGGAAAATGAACTGCCTATCATCGTTTTTGACATGAATACCCCTGGAAATCTGGTGAAATTGATCAAGGGAGAATCTATAGGAACTAAAGTACAATTATAATAGTGGCAAAATTTTTGCCCCATCTTAGAAAAAGAAAGACCACATCATGAATGAAGAAGTAGAATTTGTTCTGGACAGCACCCAAGAAGATATGGGGAAAGCTATCAAACACTTGGAAAAATCCTTGTTAAACATACGTGCAGGTAAAGCCAGTCCAGCCATGCTGGGCGGTGTCATGGTTGACTACTACGGCAGTCAAACCCCACTAACACGGGTTGCAAACGTAAACACCCCAGATGCGCGAACCATTACGGTACAACCTTGGGAAAAAAACCTGATTCAAGCCATTGAAAAGGGGATCATGATTGCAAACCTAGGTTTAAACCCCATGAATAATGGCGAGAGCGTCATTATCAACGTTCCTGTATTGACGGAAGAAAGACGCTTGCAATTGGCTAAGCAAGCCAAAGCTGAAGGCGAAGAGGCTAAAATTGGTATTCGTAACGATCGTAAAAATGCCATGAACGAGCTCAAGAACTTGGATATTTCTGAAGACCTACTAAAAAATGCCGAAGCTGACGTACAAGCCTTAACGGATAAATTCATCTTTAAAGCAGATGAAATGATTTCTTCTAAAGAAAAAGAAATCATGACCGTATGATGCGTACGATTTCTAAGTAGTAAAAAGCCAGCACAGTGCTGGCTTTATTGTTTCAAACGTTCACAATATCTTCTTATAGAGCAGGTTTGATCGTTTGCCTTTAAGTAATTTTAACCAAACCTTTAATCCTACCTTTCTTTATGAAGCATTTTCTGATACTGATTGGATTTCTAGTGGCAATGCCTGCTTTAGCGCAGGATTCTATCCAGATCCCTGAAGATCTATTATTGATGGAGGAAGTGCTGCTCAAGGCATCCCTCAATGATCCAGAACAAGCGCTTGGAGAATTTCAGTACAGTAGTTATGAAAATCTGAAGATCACAGGAGATCCAGAAGCTATTACAGGCCCAGGCTACAAAAAAACAGAACTGCGCAAAACCATCAAACAAACTAAGTTTTTCTTTGCTGAAAAAACTTCCACGTATTTATACACTGAAAATTACGGACTGAAAGAGCAGATAACAGGCGCAAATATGCCTGGGTTTGCAGAACCTGTATATCCTATTTATAATATTAATTTTCAATCTGTAAACGCCTACAGTTCTCCCTATATCATTTTTGATAGGGAATTCATCAACCCAATCAGTAAAAAAGGCTTGCGCAATTACTTGTTCACAAGGCGGCAGGATTCCGTTATTGATGGTAGAGCTGTGGTAAAAATGGATTTTGAGCCTATCGATGATCATAACCCATCCACATTGCAGGGCAGCTTTTATGTAGACAAAGAAACGCAAGCATTAGCTAGAGCGGTTTTTTCAAATACAGGTGACCTAAATGTACAGGCAATCCATAATTTTAAGTATCAAGAAAATCTAAACCTCTGGTTCAACACAGAAAGGTTCCTCTCCATTAAAAAAGAAAAAGACAAGAAGGAATTGGAGCTTTTTGGCGCCCGATTGCAAGTAGGTATAGAAAAAGAAGAAAAGAAAAAAGGAGCCAATGAGGACCTTTACGTCTTCTTGAAAGCCATTAATTATGACTTGACAAACTCGTTACAGCAGCCTTATGGTCGTAGAGGATTGACCAAAGAAGTGGTGGACGAAGCGGTTGTTAGGCCGGCGGGATACTGGACGCCCTATCGCAACCAAGCGAACACTACCAATGACGAATTTGCCTCCTACAAGAACATCGACAGTGTCGTGGTAGCCACTAACATCACTAAGAAACTAGAAACACTGGATAAATTTAAAGTAGGTTACTATCCCGTGGGTTTCTTTGACATCGACCTTAAATACCTGGTCAAATACAATAATTACGAAGCCTTCAGATTGGGAATAGGCGGTACCACAAATGAGAAATTACTTGAAAACTGGAGGTTTGGAGGTTATGTAGCCTATGGAACAAAAGACAAGGCTTTTAAGTACAACGTCAATGCAGGTTATCGGTTAAGTAGGGAAAACAACACATGGCTTAATATTTACCATACGGACGATATCAATGAGTTTGCGGCAGAAACCTTCCTAACGGACGCTAGAGTATACTCCCTTTTTGAGCCGCGACTGGTCAATATCCCCACTTTTTATCTTTATAAGGAATATGGACTATCATTACAGCAGCGGTTGTTTCCATCCGTATTGAGTGAAGTTTCGCTTTCGCGAAAGCAAATTGACCAGACCACTAACTACATATTTCAACCGAATGACACGCCATTTAACAGCTATGCACTGACGGAGCTAAAAGTAGGCGCCCGATGGAGTCCGTATAGCAATTTTATGAGAACGCCCAATGGTTATGAGGAAACCCTTAAAGGTTTTCCAGTGCTAAGTGCACAGCTTACTAAAGGGATTAAGGATGTGTTTGATGGCGATTTTAATTACGTAAAGGTTTCGGCCAAGGCGGCTTATACGGTACTGCACACGGACAAATCCGTTACAGAATTTTCAGTAGAGGGGCATTATGCTAGCGGCGAGGTTCCACTCACGCATTTGTTCCATGCCTATCCTAACGCCCCAAATAAAGATGGGATATTCCAGCGATTTTCCGTTGCAGGTAGACGTAGTTTTGAGACCATGTTCTTTAATGAATTTTTCTCTGACAAGATCGCTATAGGTCAAGTAAAACATGAATTTGTTCCTTTTAAAATTGCACCTTATCTACAGCCAGAGCTCGTATTGATCACCAGATATGCCATAGGCGACCTTAGCGACAAACAACAACATGTCAATGTTGATTTTCAAACCTTGGAGCACGGGTATCTAGAAAGCGGTTTTGAGCTGAATAAATTGTTGTTTGGCTTTGGGTTGAGTGCTGCTTATAGATACGGTGCTTACCACTTGCCGGCTCTGGAAGACAATATCTCCATCAAATTCACTTTCTACCTAGAACTCTAGCTGGTTTCCAGAACAGGAACTCCGGCCGTCACATTAGAGCTATGTTGCTATAAGTAGTACCTTTGCACACTGGTTGAACCCCTATGCATAAGTTATTCAGTTTTAATTTTTGGGACAATGTGGCACGGTTGATCCTGCGCAACAGGATTGGAATCCTAATCGCAGTGATACTGATAACCATCGGCCTGTCTACCCAGTGGAAAAACCTGCAATTCACCCATACTGAGGCTAATTTACTTCCAGATGACCATCCCGTAAACCTAGAGTACAATCAGTTTTTAGAGCAATTTGGTGAAGAAGGAAACCTGATCATTCTAGGAATAAAAGACGCTGAGTTGAACACCTATCAAAAACTCAATGCCTGGAATCAACTAGCAGACAGTATCGCTACTTTTCCAGAAGTAGATTTGGTACTTTCTACATCAAACCTTCCCGAGCTTGTAAAATCAGAGGACGGATTGACCTTTGAAATCCAAAACTTAGTCAAAGGCCCAATCAAATCTAACGAGGAGTTGGCCGCCATAAAGAAGGAACTTTACAGCAACCTGCCATTCTACAAAAATCTCATATTCTCTGAAAAAGACAGCGTTTTAAGAACCGCAATCTATTTGAAGAAAGACATCGTCAACACCGTTGCCCGGAAGGATTTTGTGTTGGAAGGCCTGGACCCACTGATTGAGCGTTATGCGACCAAAGCAAATCTAGATATCAAGATCTCTGGAATGCCGTATATACGCACACTCAATGCTCAAAACATTGTAGATGAGATAGGTATCTTCTTGTTAGCAGCCTTAATGATTACATCAGGGATATTCTTTTTCTTTTTCAGGTCCTGGCGTGCCACCTTCATTTCTATCATCACGGTAGTTATAGGGGTCATGTGGGCTTTTGGAATCTTAGGATTGCTTAGGTACGAGATTACGGTACTGACAGCACTAATCCCACCATTAATCATTGTGATAGGAATCCCTAACTGCATTTTCTTAATCAACAAGTATCAGCAGGAAATCAAGAAACACGGCAATCAAGCCAAGTCCCTACAACGGGTCATCACGAAAGTAGGTAACGCTACCTTAATGACAAATTTGACCACTGCCAGTGGTTTTGCAACCTTTATTTTTACAGAAAGTACGTTGCTTAAAGAGTTTGGTGTAGTGGCCTCCATCTGTATTGTGAGCATTTTCTTGATCAGCTTGATGGTGATTCCCATCATCTATAGTTATTTGCCGGTACCTAAAGACCGTCACCTAGAGCATCTAAGAAAGCGCTGGATAGGTTCCTTTGTGGACTGGATGGAATCCATGGTACGCAATCATAGAATCGCCATTTATATCACCAGTGTGATTGTGTTGATCATTAGCATGATAGGAATCTACCAGATACGGGTATCTGGAAGTCTGATTGAAGACATGCCTAAAGGCCAGCAATTCTATAAGGACATTAAGTTTTTTGAGGATAGTTTTGACGGCATTATGCCTGTAGAGATTGTGATTGATACTAAGAAAAAAGAAGGTGTTACCAGCTCTAAAAACTTGAAGAAGCTGGATAAATTAGAACAACACATTCTGGAAACGCCAGAGTTATCAAGACCGCTTTCCGTGGTCAGTCTGGTCAAATATTCAAAGCAGGCCTTTTACGGCGGTGATCCAGAATTTTATGATTTACCTACCAGCAATGAGCGCATGTTTATGGCTCCCTTAATGGAAGGCAGTGGTAGTGACATAGGCTTGATGTCTAGTTATGTGGACAGCACTGGGCAATATGCTCGCATCACCACTTTTATGAAAGATATGGGCACCGACCGCATGGAACGTGTGGAGGAAAATCTGCTTTCCGAAATTAACTTGATATTCCCACCGGGAAAATACAACACCTTACTCACTGGAAAGGCACTGGTCTTTCAAAAAGGAACGAATTACCTGATCAACAGTCTTGTTATTTCCTTATCGCTAGCGGTTATTTTAATCGCCTTATTTATGGCCTGGATGTTCAAGTCCGTTAAAATGATTCTGGTATCGCTTGTACCCAACTTGCTCCCGCTGATTATTACGGCTGGGCTTATGGGTTATTTAGGTGTTCCCATCAAACCCTCCACTATTTTGGTTTTCTCGATTGCTTTCGGAATATCGGTAGATGATACGATCCATTTTTTAGCCAAATACCGTCAAGAACTGATCGCCAAAAATTGGAAGATTAAAAAATCAGTCTATGGTGCGTTGCGGGAAACTGGCGTGAGTATGTTCTATACGTCCATCGTGCTGTTTTTTGGATTCAGTACGTTTACGATATCCAGTTTTGGCGGTACCGTAGCCTTGGGCGCATTAGTGAGCGCCACCTTGTTATTTGCCATGTTGTCCAACCTGTTGCTGTTGCCTAGCATGCTGCTGTCCTTAGAACGACAGATTGCCAATAAGGAAACCTTTAAGAAGCCTGCGATTCCTATTATCGCTAAGTATCAGGATGATGATGAATAGAGAAAGGTTTAAGGTTTAAGGTTTAAGGTTTAAGGTTTAAGGTTTAAGGAAAAAAAACGAAACTCTTCTGATAATAGGAAATTGAGAATAATAGTTTTCCGAAGGAAATCAACAATAGGCAATAGTAATATTGCATATCTCTAGTTAAACGGGATTTCTCCTTACTTCATTGAATATGGACTCCATAAAATTTATATTTGTCGGCTATAGAATTAAATAAAAAATGAAAAGAATAGCAGCACTGCTCCAGTCTGACCCATCACTACATGAGATTACGGTAAAAGGTTGGGTGCGCAGTTTTAGAAACGATCGATTTATTGCCTTGAACGACGGTTCCTGTCTTGGAAATCTTCAATGTGTGATTGAGCCTGAGAATTTTGAAAGAGCGCTGCTGGATCAGATCAATATCGCCGCAGCCGTTGCCGTAACTGGAACGCTAGTGGAAAGCACGGGTAGTGGCCAACGTGTAGAACTACAAACCATTAAGGTAAAGCTTCTTGCTCCTGCAGATCCTGAGGACGTAAAGAAAACCGTCCTGTCCCCCAAAAGACACAATCTAGAAACGCTACGCGAACAAGCACACTTAAGAGTGCGTACCAATACTTTTGGAGCCGTAATGCGCGTGAGAGCAGCCTTATCATTTGCCGTACACAGGTATTTCCAGGAGAAAGGATTTTATCAGGCGCACACTCCTATCTTGACGGGAAGTGATGCAGAAGGTGCTGGCGAAATGTTCAGGGTATCCACATTAGATCCTAAAAACCCGCCGCTGAATGAAGATGGCAGCATTGATTATAGGAAAGACTTCTTCGGTAAAGAGTCTAACTTGACCGTTTCTGGCCAATTGGAAGCAGAAACCTATGCGATGGGATTGGGACAGGTGTATACCTTTGGCCCTACTTTCCGGGCAGAGAATTCCAATACTTCCAGACACCTTGCAGAATTCTGGATGATCGAGCCGGAAGTGGCTTTCAACGACCTTCAGGACAACATGGATCTGGCAGAGGACTTTATCAAAGATGTAATCGCCTATACCTTGAAAAACTGTGCGGAAGATATCGACTTCTTAGAAAACCGTTTGCAACAAGAAGAAAAATCAAAACCGGAGGCCGACCGCAGCCCGATGCCTTTAAAGGAGAAATTGGAATTTGTTTTGAAAAATAATTTCAAACGAGTGTCGTATACGGAAGCTATCGAGATCCTCAAACGCTCTAAACCAAACCAAAAGAAAAAATTCAACTACATCATAGAGGAATGGGGCGCTGATTTACAATCAGAGCACGAACGCTTCCTGGTCGAAAAACACTTTAAATGCCCGGTCATCCTATTTGATTACCCAGCTAAAATCAAGGCCTTCTACATGCGCTTGAACGAAAAGGACAAGGAAGGAAGAGAAACTGTGCGTGCGATGGACATCTTGTTTCCTGGAATAGGCGAGATCGTGGGTGGATCACAGCGTGAAGAACGTTATGAGGTTCTCAAGCAAAAAATGGAAAACATGGGAATTCCAGAAGAGGAATTGTGGTGGTACCTAGAGATGCGCAAATTTGGTAGTGTCACCCACAGTGGGTTCGGTTTAGGATTTGAGCGATTGGTGTTGTTTGTAACCGGTATGACCAATATTAGAGACGTGATCCCTTTCCCTCGCACTCCTGGGAATGCGGCTTTTTAAGCTACATAATAATTAAAAGTCCCGTTCAAAACGGGACTTTTTTATGATCTATTACTTTGATTGCTCTTGCGTTTGCTCTTGCGTTTGCGTTAGGGATGGAAGTGTAAATCCTTTTACCACCAGAGGCTTTTTGCCTTTGGTGGTAAAAGATTGTAACGAACAGCCCGCCCGCAGGGAACGCCCAAAAAGCTAATTTCATAATCCTTAACCCATACTTTGTAAATACAAATTAGGAAACTCTTAAGCCATAATCAGCAAGTCAAACCTTAATTACGTTTTTTATAATTTCAATGGCATATAAACTACTGGCTTTTTCTATTTTTACTAGTCAAGTAAACCACCATGCTTAAACAGTCCCTTAATTTCAAGCTTTCACAGAAGCTATCGCCGCAACAGATCCAGTTGATGAAACTGATCCAGTTGCCTACACAGGCTTTTGAACAGCGTGTTAAGTCAGAGTTGGAAGAGAACCCTGCTTTAGACGATGGCAAGGAGAAAAGTGACGATGAGTACGATGAATTCTCTAATGAGGATGAATACGACGATGCCCCAGAGCCAGATATCAATGTGGACGATTATCTAAGCGACGATGAGATTCCAGATTACCGTACCCGAGCAAATAATTACAGCGCTGATGATGAGGAAACTAGCATTCCCTATGCTTCTGGAAAATCCTTTACACAGACCTTAAAAGACCAATTGAACACGCGCCGGTTGAGCGAGCAAGACCGTGGTATTGCGGAGTTCCTGGTAGGCAGCATCGACAATAGTGGCTACATACGCCGCAGTATGGAGGACATTACGGACGACTTGGCCTTTACCGTCAACATTTATACAGAAGTTTCCGTTGTTGAAAAAGTGCTCAAGATTGTTCAGGAATTAGATCCAGCCGGTGTGGGTGCTAGAGATTTACGGGAATGTCTGGTGATTCAGCTTTCGCGAAAGCGTAATTCCCCAATAGCCAGTCTTGCATTAAACATAATTCGCGATTCCTTTGATGCTTTCAGCAAGAAGCATTACCAAAAATTAATCGCAAAATACGATATCACAGAGGATGATTTGCGAGACGTCATTGATGAAATAAGCCATTTAAACCCAAAACCAGGAAGTTCCTATGCCGGTGGCAGCACCCGTATTGTGGAGCAAGTAGTTCCTGATTTTACCATACGCATCAAGGATGGAGAGTTGGAGTTGACCTTGAATGGCCGTAACACTCCAGAGCTGCACGTGAGCCGTGATTACTCAAACATGCTCAAGGGCTACAAAGAGGCGAAGGAAAAAACAAAATCCCAAAAGGATGCCGTGATGTTCATCAAACAGAAGCTGGATGGTGCCAAATGGTTCATTGAAGCCATCAAACAACGCCAAGAAACGCTTTTCATGACCATGTCCTCCATCATGAACTATCAAAAGAAATTCTTCCTTACGGGCGACGAGCGCAACTTGCGCCCTATGATCCTGAAGGATATCGCAGACGAAATACAGATGGATGTTTCTACCGTTTCCCGTGTGGCAAACAGCAAATATGTGGATACGCCTTACGGTACTAAATTGATCAAGGAATTCTTTTCAGAATCCATGACGAATACGGATGGGGAAGAAGTATCCACAAGAGAGATCAAGAAAATCCTGGAAACCGTGATCCTAAAAGAAAGCAAGAGAAAGCCACTAACAGATCAAAAACTAGCGGAAATACTCAAAGAAAAAGGCTACCCGATTGCCAGACGTACCATCGCTAAATACCGCGAACAACTTGACATTCCAGTCGCTCGACTGCGTAAAGAAATCTAAAAAAGCATGAAATGGTTTTTAAAGTGCTGGAGTTTCCTATCCAGCCCGTTATTTGTACCCTTATTCGTGTCCTTATGGTTTTTCCACTATTCCGATGGATTGGACAACCCAGCAGCATTGTTGAAAATATACTTGATCGCTGTATTGACCGCGGCGATTCCGCTAATTATTTATACCCTATTAAAGATCTTGAAAGTGGTGGACAGCATCCACCTTTCCAGTACTAAGGAGCGGTTGATCCCCTTAGTCATCTATGCGGTCCTGTTGATCGTGGTACTGCGCGGTGTCTTTAGGGATGGGTTGCATGAACCGTTATACTACTTCTTTATAGGAATGCTCATGTGCACCATTGTTGCGTTGGTTTTGGCTTTATTTAGATTTAAAATAAGCCTGCACATGATGGGAATGGCAGGAGCCCTGGGATTTGTAATCATGATCAGTGTATTGATAGGTATGCCGTTAATGTACGTGATCATCGGGTTAGGTATAGCGACAGGCCTTACAGCAACCTCAAGACTTTCCATGGAAGCTCATTCGCCTAGCGAACTTATTTTTGGAACCGCAACTGGTCTGCTGGTACAAATAGGCCTTGCGGTGTATTACATCGCTTAAAGCAGGTAAAACTCAATACCAAATTTGATAGGCTGCAAGCCCACTCTCTCACCGTCTGTAGTAAAGGCAGTATCGTCAAAAAGTGTGTTGAGATTGTAATGCACAAAAGCATTGAAACTCCCATTTCCTATAGTAAGTGTAGCCACATACCGCAGCTTGTTAAGCTCTGGAACGTCGGTTTGTCTCAAGAGTACCCCATCCTGTTTGAAGGTGGATTTAAAATGGTAGATGTAACCTAGCTTAACACCGGAATAAATGCGCCAAAAGTTAGTGCTCGTAAACGTAGAGGTGCGCCATCTCAATTGTATGGGCAATTCCACGAGGTTGGTATTAAAGCGGTTCGACTGGAAGTCAATTTGGTTTTCATCCAATATCTGAAATACCGTTTGTTCATTTTCCAATTCTCCAATAAAAAGATTTGAATTGAAGGTATTGGTAGACAGTCCCAAACCAACGCCAATAGCCACATTACGTCGTTTGTTAATGGGAATGTCCCTGATGAAGCCAGCGTTCAAACCTCCCGAAAATCCATTCTGTGAAAATGAGGGTGGGTCATTAATGATCAAGTTAAAAGCAAGACCTACATAAAATTGATCTTCTCTATAAAGACTATCCACCACTTCAGGAATCGCATTTTCCTCCCTAGTCACACTAGGATCTTGCGCAGCGCATATACCCAGGCTGAACACACAAAAGAAGAATAACAAATATTTCATAAACTAAAGATACATTAAGCAAAAGGTGTAAAAACAAAAAACCATCCCGATTTGAACTGGAATGGTTTTAAAAGTATAAAGAGTATAAACTATTTCTTTACGTTTTTCATAGGATCCCCCTTTTTGGCGGTATAATTAATCTTAAGCGCCATAGCATCACGCAACTCCTGCTTGACATCAGTCAATGGACCGATCTTGGAATTACTGTCTACCTTTAAGGAAACCATCATTTCATCCTGAATATCTTCAGGCATGGCATTGCGTTTTGTATTTACATAGGTTTGTACCTCTGAAATAGTAGAAATTTTATCGCCCAACTGGATCACATCAGTTACACCATAAGTTTTCTGATATTGGGCATTGGGTTTACCAATGTAGATATAAATCAACTTGTTTTTGCTTTCCAGTTTTTCCACTTGGTTAGCATTTGGCAATTTGTTCTCTATCATCAATTCATCCTCCCTCATTACGGTAGCTACCATAAAGAAGAACAATAGCATGAAAACGATATCAGGAAGCGATGCCGTATTTACAGCAGGCAGGTCACCACTCTTTTTCTTATTAAACTTTGACATAATTATACTTGTTGTGGTTCAGCTTCAGAAAGTTTCAACGGATACAAATCACGGATTTCATCCACTTGCTTTCCAAGTTTTTCATATTCGGGAGTGTCCTTTTCAGTTTCTGGCCATTCTTTATAGCGCAAATACATCTTTTCATAGGTCTCGTTGAATCGGCGTTCTGACTCACGGTTACGCAAGATCGTATAGGCTCTAACCAGCTCGTTGTAAACAGTTACATACATATTGTAGGTAGCTTGTCTGTCATTCACTAGCGAGATGACCGCTTTGTCTGGATTATCAGAACTTGCTGGATCGCGTTCTCCTTGACAGTAAGTACATGCTGCAGGACCTTCTCCACCGCCATTATCCAAAAAGGCTACGGCAGCTGCGGTCAGATCTTCAATTTTCATGTCCTCATTCTCTACCAGCAAACGATTGTCCTGGTTGACAAGAACCTGGAAAATATTCTTTTCCTTGAGTTTGGGCGGCTCAATGTCATCCGGCACTGGTGGTGGCAGTTTGCTTTGAATACCGCTATCCACTTCAATGGTCGTAGTGACCAGGAAAAATATCAGAAGAAGAAATGCGATATCTGCCATAGATCCAGCATTTACTTCAGGTGCAGATCTTTTAGCCATAATTTATCTTTTAATAAGTTTAGTTACTCCAGCCCATAGAATAGTAGCTACAGAAATTACTCCAATGATATAGAAGGTCCATAAGGCACCACCTATCCATTTAGAATCTGATGCAGTCAATGCTTCACCGTCATCTAGCATGATCTGTTTTCCAGTTGCTGGATCCATCACACTATCATCTGCAAATACAAAGTAAGCCAATGCCATAACCGCTACTAATAAGCCAACAGACACCAATGCTCTTTTTGCAGCAGCTGGATTGCTTACTAGGTTTACAACCACAAACCCTGCCACTAATACTAGGATCAACGCCATTATTACGTAAGCGATGTACATCATAGGAACCACGGTTGTAGCTTGTACCCCATCTTCATTCATCTCTACCGCTTGATCACCTACCACAAGAGTATAGATGAAAAAGATCGCAGCAATAACGCACAACGCCAGCGAGAAATATTTTAAAACTTTATGTAAAATCATGATTAAGTCTTGATTTAAGGGTTAATTACAGTTTACCGTTCTTGTAATCTACAAGGATATCGATAAGAGTAATAGAGGCATCTTCCATGTCATTAACGATACTATCGATTTTTGCTACAATATAGTTGTAGAAAACCTGAAGTATGATCGCTACGATCAAACCAAATACCGTAGTAAGAAGTGCTACCTTAATACCGGTTGCAACAAGTGCTGGCTCCATGGTACCGGCCTCTGCAATACTGTCAAAAGATTGAATCATCCCGATTACCGTACCCATGAACCCAAGCATAGGAGCAAGAGCGATAAATAAGGAAACCCAAGAAACATTTTTCTCCAATTGACCCATTTGAACACCACCATAGGCAACTACTGCTTTTTCAGCAGCCTCTACGCTTTCATCTGCCCTATCAAGACCTTGATAATAGATGGAAGCAACAGGACCTTTTGTGTTGCGACATACATCCTTAGCAGCCTCGATACCACCACTCTTAAGAGCTTCTTCCACGTCTGCGGCAAGCTTTTTAGAATTGGTTGTAGAAAGATTCAAGTAAATGATTCTTTCGATAGCAATCGCAAGACCTAAAATCAAACAAACAAGAACGATGGACATAAATCCAGGTCCTCCTTCTATGAATCGTTTTTTAAGTTCTTGGTGAAAGCTGATTGTAGTTTCTACTTCAGGCTCTGCCTCGTCTTGCGCAGTAACCATGGTAGAAACTGCTGCATTAGTTGTAGTTGTTGTTGCTGTTGCAGTAGATGACATACCTAATATCATTACAACTGCCAAGAACAAAATGGAAAGTGATCGTTTCATTTTTAGATTTATTGATTTATTGATTTTTCTAATGAAGGGCTAAATATATAATTTATTGAGTTAATACCGAACTTCTGAACTATTTCTATCCACTTTTAATCAAGATTTTTTATCCAGTGCTTTTCTAGAACGTCACTATTCCGCTTTCATTGTGTTCCAAACATGAACTTCATATGGTGTCAAAGGGCTGGCAATGAACTTCTCTGCGATCGCTCCTTCTAGTGTGATGCGGATGCTTTGGTGGGGTGTTCCGCTTTCGCGAAAGCGAACTGGGCTTAAAAAATTTGCTCCTTTTTAAATCCCATAAAGCTCATTTATATGTAATTTCCCTGAACACATGAACAACGAACCACATTACGGCAACCGAAGCAACTGGTTGCGTGCCGCGGTGCTGGGCGCAAACGACGGGATCCTGTCTACGGCCAGTATCATCATAGGAGTGGCAGCCGCAAGCACTACTAAGGAACCCATTATTCTATCGGGTCTTGCCGGGCTCGTGGCCGGTGCGCTTTCCATGGCCGCAGGGGAATACGTATCAGTAAGCTCTCAAAGCGATCTGGAAACAGCAGATCTTAAAAAAGAGCAAATAGAACTGGAGGAAACACCAGAGGCAGAATTGCTGGAACTGGCTCATATCTATGAAAAACGTGGTCTGGACAAACGCCTTTCCCTACAGGTGGCCCAGCAACTTACCGCGCATGATGCCCTAGGAGCACATGCAAGAGACGAGTTGGGAATCACTTTGATGACAAGGGCAAATCCTCTGCAAGCGGCACTTTCCTCTGGCGCCTCATTCCTATGCGGTGGTTCGTTGCCTGTTTTAGTGGCCTATCTAGGTCCTGTGGAGCGTATGGAGGTCATTCAATACTTGTTTGCGATATTTTTTCTGGTCTTGTTAGGTGTTTTTTCTGCCAAAGCCGGTGGCGCCCGTGTTCTTCAACCCGTGTTGCGCATCACTTTTTGGGGCACCATCGCCATGGGAATCACGGCAGGAATCGGGTACTTGTTTGGTGTAGGTTTTATTTAAAGGAGAATCAACTGGGACAACCTCCATCAGACCCGGGTTTCTCACAGACTACATGGGAGTATTTTGAAGGGCGGTAGCACTAAAAAATGGATGTGAGTCATCGTCAGATCGCAACAGCCATTTCCACCCTGCACGCACGCAAAAAAACAACTTCTACAGATAAGAAATATTTGGAACCCAAGAACACCTTCCTCTTACAGGAGTGCTCTTGCTCAGGGATTGCTGGTGTTTTACACTAAGTAAACTAACTTAACAAACATTAAAGCAATCCAGTGTTGGGGGTTAAAGCGGCTATTTATTAAGGTACCCAGATTTAAAGACCTCACTTTTAAAAGGCAAAAGGGTGCCTTTTAAAAGTGATTGTCCACTCCTTGCAATCCTGTATGGGGTTGTTTTGAAAGTGGGTTCCAATCCAGCAGATTCTTTCTAACTAGGCGTTTATTAAGGACAGCCCGTAATACCCTAGGGACGCCAGCAACAATACCAATCCTATTCCTAGAAAGCTGATGGCGTGCTTAACATTCTTGAACTTCCAGGCAGCAATTTTTGAATTGATAAAAATCTGCTCTCCCAATTGTGCAAAGAGTTCTTTTTCATCCAGACTCACTTTATAAAAGGTTTGAGAAAACTCTTTTACATCTCCAAACTTTGAGATGACATCCCCAAAATAAAAAACATTGGGCCTGAACTTACCTTCCATCTTTGGGATAAAACAGCGTATGCAGAAATAGATAGAAATCACCGTGCACCCTAGCCACAAACCTACTAGAATATACAATGCCATATCGCTACTGCCAGATTCCAATAAGGTTCCCGCCCCTTGATACATGAAGTTGAGTAGGATTCCATAGAAAGAAAGGATGAGTCCTGCTTTTAACTCTGAAGCTTTAATAAGACTGGTGACATAGCTTATACTGCCCCAATAATGGTCTACAAGCTCTTCCGTGTGAGGAGCTTTTAGTTTGCTCCGTTTAGGCTGATGTTGTTTTTTTGGTATTTCTGAGGGTTCCATTAGTGTAGGTATTTAATACTCGTGTATAAATCCAGGTTTGCTTCATTCTGGTCGCTACGCGATCACCTGGTAAATAGTCACAGGCTTTGATTTGTTCTTTAAAGATATATCGCCTACTTTTTCACATTTAAAGGATTCTTTTACGGCATTATAGCAGCTTTCAGAAATAATAATTTGGTTTTCATTTGCAGCATCCTGCAGTCTTGCAGCCGTATTGACCGTGTCACCTATGACCGTGTAGTCCAACCTTTTTAAGCTCTCTGACCCTATGTTTCCAGAGATCATCTCGCCGCTTTTCAAACCTATGGACACCTTAGGTTTAAATTGAAACTCATCGCCCACAGCCGGGAGTGCATTAACCTTACTGCACAGCGCTAACGCGGCATCTATGGCTCGGTCTAAATGATAGTCTCCCTTAAAAACTGCCATAATCGCATCGCCTATAAACTTATCAATATAACCTTCCTGAGCAATTATTTCCTTTACCATCTCGTCAAAATAAGAGTTGAGCAAAGCGACCACGACATCTGGTGGTGCATTTTCACTTATGGCTGTAAATCCACAGATGTCTACAAACATGACCGTTCCTTCTAGGGTTTCATTTGCCATAATAGCAGTTGCGAAATCCTTATTCCCCATAAAGTTGAGCACGTTTGCATCCACATACATTTTGAGAATGTTATTTTCTTTAATGGCTCTCAAGGTGTCCTTTATTTGTTTTGCATGTTGTAACGTCTTCTCCATGGTCAATGTCAGATCCTCAAAGTTGATAGGCTTAGTGATGAAGTCAAAGGCTCCACGATTCATTGCCGTCCGTATATTTTCCATATCTCCATAAGCAGATACGATCACAGATTTAATCAGCGGGCTGGATTCACTAAGCTTTGTAAGCAGGGTTAAACCGTCCATTTCTGGCATGTTTATATCACTCATCACGATATCTATCTCAGGATCCTTTACTATTTCCTCGAGAGCCACACGCCCATTCTCGGCAAAAAAGAATTGATATTCCCCACCGCGTATCTGCTTTCTGAATTTTTGTTTGATAAGCGTTTCTAAATCTGCTTCATCATCAACTATTAAGATCTTTGCCATAACTAGTTCTTTAGTAATTTTTGCTTCAGTAACTTGAAATCTACGGGTTTGGTCAAAAAATCATCTGCGCCTAATTTCATAGCGGTATTGTAATTTTCATCATCACCATAAGCCGTTATCATCATTACTGTAGGTGGTGGTTTTACATAATTTTTTTTAATCTTCTCTAAGAGCACAAGACCGCTCATTCCGGGCATATTGATATCTGATAAAATCAATATGGCTTCATGCTCCATCGTATTGAGGGTTTGCAAAGCTTCCTCTCCAGAAAAGGCAAACATAAATGTAAGTTCCCCTTTACGTATTTCTTTACGGAAGCGTTGTTGAAACAAATCCTTTACATCTATTTCGTCATCTACTACTAAAATTTTCATATGGTTTGATTTGGTATACTAATTATAAACTCTGTTCCTCCATTTTCCTTTGTTTCGACCTTCAACTCCCCTCCATGGCCTTTAGTAATAATATCATAACTCATACTCAATCCCAGCCCAGTTCCTTCACCGGTAGGCTTTGTAGTAAAAAAGGGTTGAAAAATTTTATCTACTACGTGCTTTGGGATGCCGTTGCCGTTGTCTTTTACTGAAATAATAATTCCACCCTTGCCCCCCTCAAGGGGGGAATTCCTTTTAGTGATGACAGATACCGTAGGCACATAAACCTGTGTGGAGTTCGCTTTCGCGAAAGCGGACTTCTTCTCATTCACTGCATAAAACGCATTTGTGATCAGGTTCAAGATCACCCGCCCCAGATCCTGTGGAATGACCTTCACCTTACCGATACGTTCATCAAAATCTGTTTCTAACGTGGCATTGAAGCTTTTGTCCTTAGCTCGCAGGCCGTGATAGGCGAGACGCAAGTATTCATCTGCCAGTTTGTTGATGTCTGTAGGTTCTTTTTCAGCAGAACTCTTCCTGCTGTGCTGGAGCATTCCTTTTACAATGGCATCTGCTCGTTTACCGTGGTGGTTGATTTTCTGTTGGTTGTCTTTGACGTCATTAGAAATCGTGAGAGCCTCTTCATATTCCCCTTTTTTCAATTCCGCTTGTAGTTCTTCAATAAGTTCTATGTTTATTTCAGAAAAATTATTGACAAAGTTTAAAGGGTTCTGTATCTCGTGGGCAATGCCGGCAGTCAACTCTCCCAGGCTCGCCATTTTCTCAGACTGGATGAGCTGGCCTTGTGTAGATTTGAGATTTTCTAAAGACCTCTTTAAGTCTAAGGTGCGTTGGGTGACTTCTTTCTCGAGCGTGCTTTTTTGTTCTGAAAGTATTTTAGCGTTTTCAAAAGACAGTTTTTTTACGGCTAGTAGTTGAAGTCCCAAAGACTTCGTACGCTGGCTAAAGCTATACCCTAGATATATCGCAATGCTCAAAGGAAGGAGCATAAAGGACAGGCCAGAAGCATATACATTGAAAGCACTATTATCGATACCTAAGGCAGAAAAAACAAGACCTGAAGCAAAATAAATAAATATCAAACCTATACAACATATAAAAATGAGCGCCGCTTCCTTATTTGTTTTTAAAGAACGTGCACTCAGGACGATAATCGTAATTAAATATAAATAAAGGGGTACCGTATAATCATCGATGGGATAAACTACGTTTGACACCACAGTGGCTAGGAACAGAAAACAAATGGTCCAAAACCACCATCCCACGGCACGGTTGAAAATGCGGTAAATGCAAAAAAGCATCAATAAAATTCCAGCCAATAATAAAATACCTGAAAAAATATTAGGCCAAAAGAAATGGGAATCTGCTGAAATTCCTATGAAATTGAAAATGATCCATACCGACATACAAAAGGTAGACAGCGCAAAATACCCGTTGATTCGTTCTTTAGGGAAAAACAGAAAGAGCGTAAAAAAGAGAATGAAAATCAATGACGTAGCGCCTAAGCTGATCAAAAAATACAAAAACCCTACAGGAAATACAATCAATGAATTATTGCGGGAAAGGTCTGGACTGTTTAAAACAGATATAGTGGTAAGCTGTATTTCAATGGCTGACGAACCATTATATAAGGGAAAATCTTGACTCCCTGTGGCGTACCTAACGGCGAGTAGGTGTTCCCTGCCTGGAATAAAAGGCAAGACAAAAATATCATCTGGAGCGCTTTTATGCACAAAATTTTCTGGATCCCTACTAACCACACCAAAGCTATGCAGCAGTTTCCCGTCGAGATAGATTTCTGACGCACCAGCTTGCCCTATTCTAAAGATGATTGTTTCTGAAAATAAAGAATCTAGCAGGACTCTTTTACGAAACCAAATGATCTCGTTTTTCCCTGCAATGTCATTATCCTCAAAACTATTGAGATTACCATTTTCGGGATTGACCACAGACGACCATTGGGAATCGTCATAGTTGGGTTGTGCCCAGCTCAAATCATCGCCTTTTTGATAGTTCCAGCCTTTGTCTAAGGTCGTCCAGCCTTGATTTAGAGAATCACCTAATACTTGAACATCACTTGACTGCCCCAAAAGTCCTAAAGGCAATCCTATTAAAAAGAAAAAAAGATACTTAGCCATAATCATTAATTTTTTATAGGTATCTGTACGATGAATGAAGTTCCTACTCCTTCTTGAGCTTCCACTTTCAACTCACCCCCATGTCCTTGAGTGACGATATCATAGCTCATACTCAACCCCAGTCCAGTGCCCTGCCCTGTGGGCTTTGTAGTAAAAAAGGGTTGGAATATTTTGTCGACCACATGCTCAGGTATTCCATTGCCGTTGTCTTTAACAATTATTAGGACAGCCTCACCTTCTTTTTTAGTGCGCACTGATACCGTTGGAGTGTATTCTTTTTCCGCTTTTGTACTTTGACTACGCTCAGCATGAACTTCAGCGGACTTCTTCTCGTTCACTGCATAAAATGCATTTGTTATTAAATTCAAGACCACCCGCCCCATATCTTGTGGCATCACGTTTACCAACCCAAGGTTTGTATCAAAATCTGTTTCTAAAATAGCATTGAACGATTTATCCTTTGCCCGAAGCCCATGATAGGCGAGACGCAGGTATTCGTCTGCGAGCTTATTGAGGTCTGTTGGTTCTTTCTCGGCAGAACCCTTTCTGCTGTGTTGGAGCATTCCTTTTACTATGGCATCTGCTCGTTTGCCATGGTGGGTTATTTTTTCTAGGTTTAGTTTGATATCTGTAGAGATGGCCTTTGCTTCATCGATATCGCCTTTATTCAATTCTTCGTTCATTTCTTCGAGCAGTTCATTGCTCACTTCAGAGAAGTTATTGACAAAGTTTAATGGGTTTTGGATTTCATGAGCAATGCCGGCGGTCAGTTCTCCCAGTGAAGCCATTTTCTCTGATTGGATCAATTGCGACTGCGTGGCTTTTAAATCTTGTAGGGTAGTATTTAGGGATGCAGTGCGTTCACTGACCTGATGCTCTAAATTTTCCTTCTGTTTAAATAAAATGGATTCTTTTTCTTTAGATAATTTTTGAATCCGCTCCAGATTGAGCCTTAACTCTTGACTACGTCGACCAAAGGCATAGCCTAAGTATATGGCTAACATTATAGGGCCCAGCATAAAGGTAAAGGGAATAAATTCTGACACACTCCACCGCACCAAACCAACATCATAAAGAACAATCAAAGCCCAAAAAACAAGGCTGACAAAATTAGAACTCAAAAACAGAACACTGGCGACTCTTTTCTTATTCCAGGATTTTATGGCTATTCTTATCGTAGCAATAAAAACAAAAAGTGCGAAAGCGGGAGCAACAATGTCAGGATCATATAAAAAGAAACAAGCTATTGCTATGATGCATAATAAACAGATCGCCTTAAATACAAGGTCAATAGGCTGTTCTAAAATTTTATACAAACAAAACAACACAATTAGTCCAGAAATTAAAATGCAGGTGTCATAAAAAAATACGATCCAAAACTCTATTCCCGAATTATTTATAGACCAGATAACACCACCAATAAAAAGGAGTAAAAATAAATTTGAAACCGTAAAATAACCGTTGATTTTTTCATTTGGAAAAAAGAGGTATACAGATAAGAAAATAATAAATAATAAGATCGCAACTCCCAAAGTGATGTAGTAGTTCTTTTCAAATTTTCTTTGAAACACAATTCGGTTATTTTCTAACACATCTTTTGAGCTAGCATTGCTCAGCGTTGAAGCTTCAATCCTTATAAAACCATTGGTATTTGTGTATATTGGAAATTTATATTGAGCGTTTACATATCGTACCGCTAATACCTGTTCCTTCCCGTTTTCCAGTGAAAATTGAAGTATTTCTTGATAAGGATTATTAAAGACAACTTTATCTGGGTTTGAATCGATGGTACCCAATTGATGAATCAATTTCCCGTCTAAATAAATTTCAGACGCTCCCAGCTGGTATATATTTATGACCAGTGTTTTAGTTAGACTGCTATCTGCTTTAATGCGTTTTCTAAACCAGGCTATCTCGCCACGGTTAGCTATGGCATTCTCACCATCCGGCATATTTAAATTGAAATAACTGAATTCATTCCAACTAGAATCATCAAAATCTGGAGCAGCCCACGCTTTGTTATCTCCTTTTTGATACCGCCAATTCTCTCCCAAAGTTGACCAACTATTCGCAAGTGTGGAATCTGAAATTACAAAGACCTTCTCCTCCTGGCTAAAGAGCATCAATGGAAAAATAAATCCTAAAATGTATACAACGGTTCTCATTATGTGGTCTTGTTTAAATTGAGGAACATTTTATGGATGCGGTTCCTTCCTCTTCCTCGGTTTTCACAGTCAATTCTTCACCTTGTGCTTTATCTATATCACCATCTCTGTACCAACCTATTCCCCCTATGCTAGGTCTTGTAGTAAAAGAGGGTTAAGCTATTTTGTTGAATACTTTTTTTAGGGTGTTCCTTTTTATTTTTCATCGCAATTATTCAAATCTGGCACAAGGACTTTGTGGTGTTTACTAAAACCGTAGGGATTGCATTTACAGCAATCGTACTTTAACGACACTCCGCAGGGGCTTTAACAGATTTTTCTTATCAATTCTAATTTAGTTGTAGGGATCACTAAACATGGCTGAATCAATAAATATCAACGGAACCTTTACAGGTATTCTCAAATTGTAATTTGATTACAATGGCAAGGGCTCCGTCTTTAGATAAGCACAATAATAGGGACTTGTGCTTTTTAATGTAAATAGTTTCTAGTTAGAAAGATACGAGGTGTTTTTGTCAGAAATGAGATTTTTCAAAAATAACTTTGTACATAAATCCTTCAAAAACAGATGAACTAGCGGTTGGTGTCAATTTTTAATAGCCGCATAAACGTTTACCAACATCCCATCGCAAGGGAATGGAAGACTTTTTGAATACTATAGGTAGCGATCATGGCTATTTGTAGCTCATATAACTCATCATCCTTGTTTTCACTCGCTATTTCTAGCTCAAAAAAAATAACGACAAGAACATAGATGGTTCTAGTAAGCTCCTTGAGAAAACCAAACTGTTGGGTACGAATGATGCAGTCTTGAAGCCAGTTGGTGTCGTGTTTATCTCCTCCTAGATAATTCATTGATGCTTGAAACGCAAGATCTTCAAGCGACTCCACGCCTATATCATAGTTTTAGTATGAGTCCTGTTTAAAGATCATAAGCTCTTCAAGTTCTTGTTAAGAATGACCATCGAAAACCTCAGTTTCAATGTTCGTAACATAGAAATCAGCAATGGCGTTGATAATTGCATGAGATTTTACTTCAGGGAGTTGATGAATAAGGGTTAAGTAATCAGCCTGATTTAAGCTGATAATATTTCTAGTTTATTCTTCCATCGGTTCCAATCAGGCATGATGGAACTAAGCACATTATAAAATCGAACCTTATGACTTGGTTCAACTAAATGACACATCTCATGGGTTAGCACATATTCAATGCATTTAGAAGATGATTTAATAAGCTCAGGATTGATTGTAACCTTATTAGTTGTATTGCAGCTTCCCCAACGTTTTGCCATTCTTCTAATTTCTATCTCTGGCATACTGAAGTCGTATTCTTTAAATTTCAAATACACAGCAGCCGCAATCGTATTAAACTTCTTTTCAGCATGAGTATAGTACCAATACGCCAACAGTTTTTTTATATTTTCTGGGCTAGCATCTGTTTTATAGGTTACTTGTAACTTACCTGCTATAAGTTTGACTTCATTTATAGTTCCCTGACTGACTTTTAAAATATATGACCTGCCTAGGTAATAATGAGTTTCTCCTGAAACATATTCTCTCTCTGGTGTGCGCGGTAGAAATTGCTCAAAATAATGCTGCTGATCTACAATCCATTTAGCACGTTTTAAAATTTTCTTTTCTACGTCGTATAGCGAACTTTGCTCTGGCGCAATCACGTGGATCGAGCTGTCTGGATGCACTTCTATCGCTAGTGTTTTTCTGCTCGATCTCTTGAGTTCGAAATAAAGATCTGTTTTGCCATAATTAATTTTATGCATCAGAAATTGTTTTTGGCCACTTTTAAACACTTGATCAATAGGGTGTCCATCTCATCAAAGCTTATTTCAAAGCCAAACAATGTTCTCTTACCAATCAAGAAATCCTCGATATCATTTTCCATTTGATTTTGAACATCCACATTTTTCTTCCAGTCGGTAATTATTAGATTATGGACGATCTTTTCTATTTCTACCGCTGCGTCAGCTATTTTTTGTTTGCTATTATCGGTATCTATTTTTTTATTCAAAACCTCATTTAATGCGCCGTAAAAAGCTCGGGCTTTAGGTCTGTTTTGAATTGCTGCTGGAATACCTTCTTGATAACCGTTTTCAAGATCGTCACGGGTCTTAACCATAGATTCCAAATATTCTTTTTCTGATAAACGCCCGTCTTGGAAATTCTTGATTGTTTCCTCAATCAGTTCAGAGAATTTTTTGTAGAAGGCTTCATCCTTCTCCATGTTTAAAGTGATTACCTTTTTCATTTGATGAGCAATGAAATCTGCTTTTGAAGCTGGCGTCTTTCCATATTCTGATAACGCCTCTGCTACCATTTTTTTGTCAAATATGTTGACGTCCTTAGTTAAGACATGGACTTCATCAGCATCTATATAGGTATCTAATAATTTGCGGACTCTAGGCTCATATTCTTTATAGGAAACTTTCTCAGCATACCTATACTGAACAGACAATCGAAGGCTCTGAAATTTCTTTAATTCACTTTTATAGAATCCTATTTGTTCTGTATTAAATTCATTGTAAAACTCATCAGAAGCTAAGGCTGTCTGCAAAACTCTAGCGAAAGCAGATACTCGGTCATAAAACTGATCACGTATATCCTTATCGGCAATGTGTCGTTCTAAACTCTCTATATCATTTTTATTATAAACTCCTTTGAACACATCCCACACTTCTGAATGCCTTATAGGAACTTTTCTGATTTCCTCTACCACATCTTGCACCGTATTCTTTAAGTCTTCTTCATCAAAATCCTCTAACGCGCTATACTCTGTTAAAGCTTCATCCAGCTTGCCCAGGATTCCTACATAATCTATAATGTGACCATGGTCTTTTCCTTCAAAAACCCTGTTGACTCTTGCAATTGCTTGCAATAGGTTATGAGCCACCAGTGGTTTAGCCAGATATAGTACGGTATTATTAGGTGCGTCAAAACCCGTAAGAAGCTTGCTCACAACGATGATGATCTCTACATCATCGCTGGGCTCCTTAAAGCGATCAATGACCCATGTTTCGTAAGAATCTTGATCATTAAATCTCTTTAATATTTGTTCCCAGTACTTTCTGGATTCACTCGTGGTCTCGCTCCAGACATCATCATTATTTTGACGACTGTCTGGCGGCGTAAATACTACTCTAGTATTGATTTTAGTCCCAATTTTAGATTGAGCTTCAAAATATTTTTGATACTTGATGGCAGTATCAATTCTGGGAACGGCTAGTTGCGCCTTAAATCCAGTTCCTTGCCAATTCTCACGATAGTGTTTAGAAATATCAAATGCAATCTCCTCGATTACGTGGTCTGACTCGTAAATCTTTCCAATGGTAGCAAACTTCCGCTTTAAATCTTTTTGAGCTTCTTCATTAAGTGGTGCTGCAAGCCTTTCAAAACCTTTATCTATTTGCTTCTTATTTATGGTAAGCTTTGCAGATCTTCCTTCGTACAATAACGGTAAAACAGCTCCATCCTTTACGGCTTGATCAATAGTGTACTTATGAATAAAACCGCCAAACTTTTTTGAGGTGCTCTTCTGGGTCTTCATCAATGGGGTTCCCGTAAACCCTATGTAGGATGCATTGGGAACTATACGTTTCATATTAGCATGCGCAGACCCATACTGGCTGCGGTGGCTCTCATCCACTAGCACAAATATATTTTGAGAAGTGTCCTTGAAGGAAGCCCGTTTCGTTGCAATCTCAAACTTATCAATGATGGTAGTGATGATTTCATTTCCCTTATCCTGAAGTAATTCTATGAGGTCACTCCCACTTCTTGCTTTCTTGACGTTTTTCCCACAGTTGATAAATGTTTTAAATATTTGCTTGTCCAGACTGATCCTATCTGTTACAATAATGATCCTAGGAGAAACGATGGTCGGATCCAGCGCCAAAGCTTTGGAGAGCATGACCATAGTCAGGGACTTTCCACTACCTGTGGTATGCCATATTACACCGCCTTGCCTATTGCCTTCTACATCGCGTTCCTTGACTCGATCTAGCGTATCTTGAACTGCAAAGTATTGCTGGTAACGGCATATCTTTTTATAAGGCCCATCAAAGACGATGTATTTATAAACCAGATCCATTAAGCGGGTAGGTTCACATAGCGCAAATAATCCCTTGTCCTGCTCCGTTACCAATCGATCATTTGAGCTAGTTCCATTGACTTTGCTGTTAAGCAACTTGCTGACCTCATTCTCATTGTCTTCCTTCCATACAGACCAGAATGGCAATGGTGTATCTGTAGCGCCGTACTTCACCACATTGGGATGTACCGCTAGAAGCAATTGAGCGTAATGAAATAGTTTAGGAATACCCTCTTTATCTCTTTGATTTCTTATGCTTTGGGAGATAGCCTCGTCAATGGAATCATTTTTGTCACGCCGTTTATTTTCAATCACGACAAATGGAATCCCGTTGACGAATAATACGATGTCTGGCCTTCTTTTTCCTTTAAGCCCCTCCACTTCAAACTCTTCAGTAACATGAAACACATTGTTTTCAAGATGCTGCCAGTCTATATATTTAATGGTATATGCCTTGCGGTCTCCCTGGACGGTTTCATTAAAACTCTTCCCTAAGGTTATTAGGTCATAAACACGTTCGTTGGTTTGAACGAGTCCTTCATTTGGGACGCTTTTGAGCGCATTAATAGCTCCTTGAATGCTCCCTGTAGAGAAATCATAGGATTCCCCTTTATAGTCAAATGAATTTATGGCTGACAACTGTTTTGCCAGTACATCATCTAAAATTACATTACTGTACATCTCACTACGGGCGGTAAACACCTGCTCTGGCGATAGGTAGTTCCACCCCATTTTTTGGAGCAGTTCGATGGCTGGTTTTTGGGAATCTTGATATTCTGTGTAACTCATTACTTTCATTTTTTACGCTTTCGCGAAAGCGGACGTACTAAATATTTCTAGCCATTTATCAAGCTTCTTGTTTTTTTCAATCCTTAAATAGAACTTCTCTTGTTATTTATTTAAAGGCCACCTTACATATCAGACAAATATTGAGGAATAACCAAGGTAGGTCTTATAGAATGCCCTGTAGAATTACTTAATGCTCTTGTAAGTGCGCCATCTTTTGTTAATCCTTCTTTTAGTTTTCTCTTTAACTCTCTCTTTAACCCTCTCTTTAATTCTCTCTTTAACCCTATCTTCAATTCTCTCCTTAACTCTATCTTTAATTCATAACCATCTAATGCTGTTTCAAATGCCATCGAGGCTTTGAGTAGATCCCTTTGTTCAACATAATTTTGATTGTTACAAAGCCCTAATATTGAAATTTATAATTTCATTATTTTCCCGTTGCCGACAACTACGCATCTATCTTATTTAAAATTAAAATGATTGCCAGTATTGATTAAATATTACTTCTCTAATTCTTTTAGGTAAATCTGAAATAGGTATATTCCTGTTTTTATCTAAATATGAGATCACATAATCATAATTACTTTCCAGCTCTCGCAATGCGTCTGTACTTGATATCCCTTTTTGATTGTTGACTATCATAAATGCCAATATTTTTCCTAGATACCATTCCATATTCATCCATAAATTAGTATACTCGCTAATAAAATCGCCAGCATGGACTATCTGATTTCTATTAATGTATATTCTTTGTAACTGATAATCCACACTATATTTTGAACCTAATATCCTTGCGAGCAAATCCTTAGACTTACCTTTATTCATAAACATCCCGTATTTAGTGTAATCGTAAGCTAGCATATCTGATGCATTTTTAATCTTATCAAATCGATCCTCATCATTTTCACTCAACCAATTGTTGTTCTTCCAGATATCTTCATTTGATTTGATTTTTTTAAGACCATTAATATTACATCCTTTTAATATCTCTCGATTTTGACTATAGCTAACCTTAATCCTTTTTGACAAACTATATATATCTCTTGAAACGCATCCTAATGCTAAAATTTTTGAAACTAAAAACCTTACACATTCAACATCTGCAATTGTGATACGATATGGTAAAGAAGACTCCATAGAAGTCCATAATAGAGAAAGGCTGTTCTCTATTGATTTAGAGCCTAAAGCTAAATTATAATAGTAAATGGCTTTAAATAATTTGTCGTCATCTACAATAGGCAAATCCGTTTTGTCTATCATATCTACTGAACCTAAACCATTGAGTGTATTCAGTAAAGTCTTTTCCCTTCCCGTTACATTCATAGGATCACCTGCTAAGTTTACTTTATTAATTTTTCTTGAATTGATATGAGACCAATATGCCGTTTCGAAAAACATATTAAAAGAATTTAAACTTTGTCGATCTCTTTTTACAACTAGTTTTTTCAATAATTGATCGTATAAGTTTCTGGTAAAACTGTTGACATCAATAGATTTTGCTTCAAATAAAAGATAAGGTCTCGAATTGATCTGATCATCAATATAGGTGCTATCACCTGGTTTTTTGACTTCTACATCATAATCAGTATTTAATAAGTTAGCGAAATCAGCTATATCGTCATTTATATTGTCTAAGGCTAAAAAATGACGATATGTGCGTTGTTGTAAACTGAAAAACCTATTAAATTTTTGAATGGTAAAATGTTTTCCTTTTTTAAGATAATCTAATACATAACCAGTCAAGCTAGATGCTGAATATCCACTGTATATTAAAAAGGTAATATAAATATCTATGATAGCCTCAAGTTGATTAGCAGTTCTGAAAAAACTTTCTTTTTGAAGATCGGAAGTTTCCAATTCCTTAATTATGCTCTCTAGATAATATTTCTCAAGTTGAATGTTGAATAAACTTAACTTATGTTTGAATTCATTTAATTTAATGAGGTTAGGTTCTCTGTTTGATTGTAGCGAACCAAAGTTAAACTCTGATATGAATTGTTTTAAGTCAATAAAGTATTTTGAAAGTATTACATCATTTTTAATATTCTGCTTTAAATAAGGTGATGTTGCTTCTTCTCCTAAAACAATTAGAGTTTTAACAGAGCGACCTCTCAATTCGGTAAGACGAATCAAATTCAGCATCTCTTTCACTTGTACAAAACCATTTGTCGTTTTATGACGCTTTGATATAGACTCATCAAAATCACATTTTTGCACTACTTTTTGAAGGAAAAACTTTTCAGTTTTAGTTGTATCCTCATGCCATTTACTCGAATTATTTACCCACATATATTTTTATATTTTCACCCTTTTCTCACCAGTTAACAACTGCTGCATCAATCCTTGCTTTTGATTTTTCAGAGATTGTAATTTCCTCTTAATTATAAATAATTCGAGCTCAGCATATTTCAGTGCTTTTACAATTACGATCTGCTCTTCTTTACTCGGAAGATTAATCTTAATATTGCCCACTTGCTGAAGATTAATGTTTGGTTGAGCTCCGACTGAAACCATTCCAAGAATATATTTATCAATTGAATTTGTATTTAAACAAAAATTGATGAATTCAACATTAGTATCTTTTTTCAGTCTGATAATTGAAAGGGCTTGATTAGTATTTGCTGGTAAGTCTTTCTCTTTAACTATAGCTGTTCTTCCAAGAGTTCCAGCGATAGAAAAAACAATATCATTCTTTCTAAGTATTGACCGTTGAAGAACTAAATTACACTCTGACGATATTTTCGGAGTATTGAGGATATCAATAAATCCAAATTTTGAAATACTCTCTGCCTTAATGAAATTGACACCTTCGGTCGTGAATTTATAACCCAAGCTTGTAGGGGTAGTACCTTTTGTGATTAAAGTTGTTATCTCACTTAACCTAACCTCTTCCCATTCCTCCTCAAACCCATCAAACCGCTTCTTACCAGTCAACAACTGCTGCATCAACCCATTTTTAAGCGCTTGTTTCTGGGCAATAAGTTTTTTTTGAGCAGCGATGGCCGTATCCCATGTATTGAGAACTCTGGCAATTTTTTGTTGCTCTGGAATTGGCGGGAGTGCTACAATGAGTTTTTTGAGATTATATTGATTGATGTTTGTATTTGCGCTAGAGCTACTTTTTACTATTAATCTTTTTCTGAAATTTTTCTCATTAAAACAATACTGTAAAAAATCATTATCAAATGTAAATGCATCTTCCAATCGATATCTGATCAAAAACCCACTATAAACAGTGTTCGGAAAGTCTTCTTTTATTATCGATGTCAACCCGACTCCAGATCGCTTTACAGAAGATCTAATAAAAAGAACATCCCCTTTTTTCAAATTGTAATTTTCTACTTCCGAGATGTTGGCGTTCACCAATTCCCAGTCAGATTTGACAAGAACTGGTTTCCCAAAAACATCCATTAAATTGATAAAAGGCACGCCAAACCCAAAATCCTCTTTACCCTTATTAATTCCGTTTTTGAACTCCCCCAAATCACCTAAAGTGGCTACTTTCCAATTTTCAGGAATCCACCCCAACTTAGTTTGTTTATATCCCTTCGACAGCCTCAGGACATCGCTCGCTTTTGCACTTCGATTCCTTTCAGTATTCATTCCAGCGGTATCATTTTCCTTTCCATTACTCATAGTGTTCTGTGTAAAGAGGTGCATCTGTAAGATCAGTTACGACGGATGATTGGTAATAATCAAACCATTGGTTAAACAGGTTCCAGCTTATTTCTGGAAACTTTGCTTCATTCGTACATTGCCCATACAGCTCCTGTAGAAAAATAGGTTTCCAGTAGTTTTTAAGCTCGCTTTCAGGGTCATCCAGGAATAATTCATCTTCCAGCAAATAGCTGTTGTGATCCTTAATTCTTGCTGCCTTGGTGGGTGTTAGTGTGGGAAACAGGGAATTGCTCCAATCGTAGAACGCCTGTTTTGGTTTTACAAGAAGAATGCTGCGGTTTATGGTGGGATAGTTTTTCATTTTTTATTCTTCAGTTTGTTCTCCAGCGCTTTGAGATCCTCCAGGTCTTGTCGATCTGCCTCCACAGCTGCTCGTATTTTTCTCTTGTCATCAAAAGCGTCGTACTCGCTTTTCACTTTTTTCTCCATCTGTCTATGACTTATTTTACCGGGACTATCGAGTATTTTCAACTCATTGAATGCTATAATCTTATCTAGGTTTTCCTGCCAGTACTTCATTGTAAGATCCTGCCTGTTCTTTGCTCGTAGCTCTGCCGTTTCTAGGAAAATGACCACAAGACGATTGAGACTATCCAACTCATCTTCCGTCAGGTAATTTTTTGCTATTGTAATATCTTGTTTACGCACCACACCGCCTTTCCAGGTGCTTAGCCCCATATTAAGCTTAGACGCGTCTGCACGTTTAACGATCAACTCTGCTGCTGTTTGATTTGTAGTAGCATAAAGCAGTTTGTTTTGAGCTCCAGCAAAAAACATTTGTGTTGCCTTATCTGTAGGATCATAATCACTACTTAGACTAAATAGATCTCGCACTTTTTGATAAAAACGTTTTTCTGACGCTCGTATGTCTCTAATACGTTCTAATAATTCGTCAAAATAATCTGCTCTACCACCAGGGTTTTTAAGACGGTCATCATCCATTAAGAACCCTTTACGCATATAGGTCGCGAGATTACGTGTGGCCCATTGCCTAAATTGAACACCTCGACTACTTCTTACACGATAACCAATGGCTAAAATCATTTCTAATGCATAAAACGACACTTCATAATCCTTTCCATCTACGGCAGTTGTAAAGTAATTCTTTACAACTGAATTTTCTTTTAACTCTTTGTCATTTAATATTTTACCTACGTGCTGACCTATGTTCTGCACCGAGGTGTCAAAAATTTCAGCCAGCTGTTTTTGATTAAGCCATACCGAGTCATCACGTTCAAATAAAGCTACCGATGCGTTGCCGTCTGTACTGGTGTAAATGATGATGTTATTTTGTTCGTTTTCACTCATAAAGATGTCGTTTTTACGCTTTCGCGAAAGCGTACTTTTAATACCCCAATTCTTTTAAATGTTTATTCATTTCTTCTCGAATGCCCACAAGCTCTTCCTCCAGCTCTACGATATTTTTCTGTACCGCTGCAATATCTACAGGCTCTTCTTCTTCAAAGGTGTCGACATAGCGTGGTATGTTTAAGTTATAATCATTCTCTTCTACCTCTTTTAAAGAGGCAACATGACTGTACTTGTCCATCGCAACAAAATTTTGATACGTGGATACGATTCTATCAATATCTCTAGGACGCAAAACATTCTGCTTTTTTCCATCTTCAAAATCCTTACTCGCATCAATAAACAAGATATCCTGAGTGGTCTTAGCCTTGTTAAAAATCAAAATAGCTGCTGGAATCCCAGTACCATAGAAAAGGTTGGTAGGTAAACCAATTACTGCTTCCAACAAATTTTCCTCGATCAACTTTCTTCTAATTTTTTGCTCTGCACTACCTCTAAAGAGTACGCCATGAGGTACTATAACACCTACTCTACCTGTAGGCAGCGTGGTTTCAATCATATGTAAAATAAACGCGTAATCTCCTTTAGATTTAGGTGGGACACCACGTAAAAAACGTTTGTATCGGTCAGCCTCAGCGTTTTCATGGCCCCACTTGTCTAGGCTAAATGGTGGGTTTGCCACCACGATATCAAATTTCATCAAAGCATCACCTTCCTTGAGTTTGGGATTATTAATGGTATCACACCATTCGATCTGGGCAGAATCCATGCTGTGTAGAAAACAATTCATTTTGGCAAGCGCCCAGGTATCACCATTACTTTCCTGACCATAAATGGAAAAATTATTTGTGGGATTACCGCTAGCATCTTTAGTTTCTTCAGCTACTTTGATCAACAGAGAGCCTGACCCACAGGTTGGATCAAATAGGCGATCTCCCTCTTTGGGAGCTACCAGTTTAGCTAGTAAGCTAGAAACCTCTTTTGGTGTGAAAAATTCTCCGCCTTTCTTACCAGCCCCTGACGCAAATTTTTCCAATAGGAACATATAGGCTTCTCCCAGTATATCCTGTTTTCCTTCCCATAGTGATGGACGGAAATCCAGTTCTGGCTTTGCAAAATCGTTGATCAGATTTTTAAGGCGGCGGTTGCGGTCTTTAGTCTGTCCCAATTTGTCTGAATTGAAACTTATGTTTCTAAAAACACCGTCTAATTTTTCAATATTCCGCTCCTCTACCTGGGCAAATATCTTATCAATTTTCTCACCAATGTCCGTGTCGTTTCTATGCTCATAGATATAGTCAAAAGAACAGTTGGCCGGTAATACAAAACGCTCCCGCTTGAGCTTTCTCTGCACCAACTCTTCATCATCACCGTAACGCCCTTTCAATTCATCATAATGATCCTTCCATACATCGCTTAAATATTTAATGAACATAAAAACAAGTATGTAGTTCTTGTATTCAGAAGAATCGAATGCTCCCCTGAATGTATCACATGCATTCCAGAGTGCAGCGTTGATCTGATCCTGTGATGGTTTACTATTTTTTGACATTATAGAGACTTTATTAATTGGTTAGTTATCAATGTATTTTTTAATTCTGTAATCCTAGAATTTATGACTTGTTCTTTATTGTAAAGATCGGCCACTTTAGCAATTTTGCATTGGACATCCATAGCAGGCAAATTGATGGGTACATTTTCAAGTGCAGTTCTATTTATACTTGTAGCATAGGTTCCTGACTCATTAGACTTTAAATAGTTTTGAGCAATAGACTGATTGAGATACCATGCAATAAATTCTGGGCTTGCCTTTTCCTTGTTTATTTTTAGAACAAACAAGGCAGAAGAAGCAATTGTAGGAACACCTCCATCCTCCTTAAAGACAACAGAAAAGTTGTTTGCTCCCTTTGAAATAAAGAGAACATCACCAGTTTCTAAATAGTATTTGTCCTTGATCTTGTCACTATCGACCATGGTGCAATGATCCCCAATGGAAGAATAATTATTCTCAAAATCTTTTAATTGAATGACTCTCACGCCACCGTTGTGGACATTTTTAATTTTACCCCTAAAGGAATATCCTGACGACAAACCTCTGTAAGCTAAAATAGATTTAAGTAAAACGGTTTGACTTTTCATTTTTTTGCATAATTGCTAGGATGCAAATATAATACATATAATGATGTTTTTTTTAATATTTAAACGCATAATCGTTAGGTTGCAATTTAAATTGATGAAATGCGAATTTTATTATCAAATGCAAACCCCATGGGAGAACCTGTAGGGAATGAGCTTGCAATTGAACTAGCATTCTGAAAATATCAGCAAAAAAACGCCCGATTCAAGAAGAATTGGATCAAGATATGTATGAAAAAATTATAAGCGCTTGAGAACCCATTGGAAGTGCAGAGAGGAAGGGATGAACTGCGTTTTTCCCTTTTAAACTTCATCCTGAAGTTAAACCCTGATCCAGCTAGCACTGTCTCTGGGCTTTTTCCATTTTTTAGGTCTTCAAAGCGTTGCTTTATTGTGAATGGGATTAACTCACGTTGATCCCATTTACAACACCCTGAAAATAAAGCATGATATAGGAATATCAAATGCTTATGTTAAGTAATTCAATATTGGAAGGCTATTTTTTAGTCTATTCCTTTTTTTAAATTGAATACAGGTATATCTACATTAATTCCAACTTGAAATCTTAGAACATTTTGTGCATCAAGTTGATTCATTTCATTTTCAATACTTCTTAGTAGTGGCGTATACTGAATACCTGCTGTAAATGCCAATGGAGAGTTCTTTAAACCATAAGCATAAGTCAAACCTGGGGAGAAAATTTGATTCCATTCTATGTTTTCTGGAAGGCCTTCTGCTTCATCATTTCTAAATCTATAGCTAAAAGGAGCTCCGATATCTACAACTGAAAAGAAAATAGAACTAGAGGATGAGTCTAATTCTTCCTTATAGTTTTTCCATGAATATGAAAAACCTATTGGCGCGGTTATACCGTAACTAAAACTTTTACTTTCTCTTGTTTCATAACCAGTATACATCCCTGGATAAGCACTTACGTCCCATGAAAACTCTGATTTTCTTTTTATCCTATAGGAACCAACTGGTAATGCATAATTTTCAATTAACCCTTGAATATCATAGTTCTCATCCTTTGAAGCATCTATAACATCAACTAAAATATTTCCGTAGAATGCTAAACTCTTGATCAACTTTTTATTTCCTTCATCAGAGGAATCCAAGACAAAGGCTAAAAGGTTCAAGCTCATTAAAAGACTTTGCCCATAATTCTCTTGAGTCACTCCATTAACTAAATCTGTAATACTATTTGCTATTGGACTGTAAGTCAAGTAATAATCGGAATTATAATACTGGTTGGAATCATACATGGAGTAAAAATTCTTAACAGTTTCATCCATCAGGGATTGAATTTTTGAAATGTAGTCAGCATATTGAATAGGTGTAATTTTTTTATCAGAGCTTTTTAGTTCTTTAATCAACAGGGTGGTTGACTGTAAATTAAAAACAATGTCCTCTAATAAATTGAAATACTTAGAAGGTGAGTCATATGAATTTAAAATATAATCCTCTAAAGTGAATTCATAATCAGTATCCTGAAACTTGAGTGTGGAAAAAAGTTGTGACTCAATTCCTTGACGCAGGATCAAACTAACATAATATTTTTTCTCTATGTCGGACAATGTATCTAGGTCATTCAATTTTATCCACTGAATATCGCCATTAGGTTGCTGTTTGAGACTATTTGAACTGACTAACTCTAAAAGATTTAAATATGAATCAATTGCATGCTCCTCCGGCTCATTAAAACTATTACTAAGAGATCTAATAATTTGAATTGGGTTTTGACTGGCCTTTGTTTTTTGATACAAATCAAGAATAGCTATTGAATATCGTCCTTTTTCTGATTTCCTAAATTCATCGTTTGAATTAATAATTTTTTTTAAAGAATTGGGTAAATTATCTAAATCAGTCTTAAATGCAGCTAACCAGGTACTCCCAAAAGATGGCGTATCAAAATATCGTTTAGATGATAGTAATAGATAAGAATTTGGAAAGAAGGTTTTAATTTGAACATTAAACACCTCTGGATTACCATTTACATTAACCGTAACTGCAATATTACCATCTAAATTTTCTACAAAAGTTTCAAAAAAAGTTATTGTGAGCTCCTTTTTAGTTCTATCAACTAAAAAATTAGCTGTGGCATCAATAGCTCGTGTCGAAAAAGACAAACCACTCGCCATTGTTCCTTCTACATTATTGATAGGACTTAGGATATCAAACGCCTCTTTAATATTCTCACTAGCGCTTTGAATAGGCGTGAGCACCTGAGAATTCCTATTAGCTTTGTTGCTATTACCACTATTATTATTGGCGATTATCTGGGTTGGAAGAGACACATCTTTTAAGATTGTAAAAATTTTATCCAAATCAATAGGATATTGCATATCGATATAGGGTTCCTTGAGAAAATTTACAAAGTTAGAAAGTATAAGTCTGTTCTCATATAAATAATCGCCATCACAATTAATTGACCAACACCCATCAATTGCAGCTTTTTCTATGTTAGAAATAGGTATTTTACCTAATAATTCTGTAATTCGTTGACTGTCGACATAAGCATTTTGAGCGTTAGCGTTTAAAAAATAGATAATGAAGATGAAAAGTAATATTGAGGTTCTCATATTGGTTGATTTTTAATGACTTAAATCTACAATAATTAACTTATGAGCTATAATGTAACTGCAGTAACTCCTACCTCAGAGTCTTTAACCTAGTTATTAATTCAATATAAATCACCAAGCTGTGAAAAAACATGCTGCTTAATATAGATTTGAATTGATTTTATTTTAGCTGGTGCTGCATTCTTGATCAAGTTGGAAGTACATTTTCTACTTTCATCTAACATCGCAATAGTTTTCAAAAAATTGAATAAAAAAACACCCAATTCAACAAAATTGGGTGTTAAATCGGGTGTAAATAATCTAATCACCTGTAAATCAGATGAACTTGCAGAGAGGAAGGGATTCGAACCCTCGAAACGTTGCCGTTTACACGCTTTCCAGGCGTGCGCCTTCGACCGCTCGGCCACCTCTCTAATTTGGATTGCAAGATTACGACTTTAACTTGCTTTCTGCAAATAAGAAATCATTCCGTTACTTCTCCACGTAAGGATTTTTCGAAATAATGTTTGAAATCCATTAAGCTTGTGGTGTACTTTAACAAATACATCATCTTAGCCAATGCAGATTCTGTGGTCATATCCTTTCCGGACACCATTCCTATCTCCTTGAGTTGCACGCTGGTTTCATACTTGCCCATATCTACTGCCCCACCACGACATTGAGTGACATTGACAATATAAACCCCTCGATCCAGCGTTTGCCGCATGGCATCTACAAACCATTTTTCATTTGGGGCATTGCCACTCCCATAAGTTTCTAGAACAATACCCTTCAATTCAGGTATGTTGCAAATCGCGTTCACCACGGCTTCCGTAATTCCTGGAAATAGTTTTAGAATCACCACGTCGTTGATAAGTTCTGGACGGTAGAACATTCGGTTTTGAATACCTGATGTGGCTGAACTACTTCCCGTTGGGTTATTGCTTTCTTGCTGTACGGCTTGTGGTTGGTTCGCTTTCGCGAAAGCGAACTCATCAAAAGCTCCTTGCCACAATAGGTTATGATCAATATTCAAATACACCCCACTAATGGCCAATGGCGGATAGTTAGGGGAGGTGAAGGCTTCAAAATGATCTGCGCTCACCTTGGCCGTACGGTTGGCACGGTACAATTGATATTCAAAATAAATGCACACCTCCTTGATAATAGGCTGCTCGTCCTGCATCTGTGCTGCCAGTTGTATGGACGTGATCAGGTTTTCCTTAGCATCTGTACGCAGATCCCCTATGGGCAATTGGGAACCGGTGAGAATGATGGGCTTGGTCAAATTCTCGAACATAAAGCTGAGCGCGCTGCCTGTGTACGCCATGGTATCACTACCGTGTAGCACCACGAAACCATCAAAATCATCGTAACGCTCATGGATCATGTTCCCCAACTGCTTCCAATTTTCTAGGTTCATGTTAGAAGAATCGATGGGGTCTGCATAAGAGATCGTGCTGATCTCACAATCCAACTGTCTCAATTCTGGAATATGCAGCAAGAGTTCTTTAAAATTGAAGGTTTTCAACACCCAGGTTTCTGGATCCTTCATCATTCCTATTGTACCGCCTGTGTATATGAGGAGTATTCTAGGCTTCATGGGCTATTTTCAATTGTTCTTTATTGATAACAGGACGTGCGTACATGCTTAAAAAGCTTTTTACCGCTTCTGGATCTTTCATATCTACCCGCATGCGCAGTCTGCGTTCAAATTGCTTTAGATCTTTGTCAGAGTAGTGTTTTTTATAGGATTGCGTCTGGTTCAATAAATCAAAAGCGACATAGTTGGTAGGCCACAGATGGTAATTGGTCTGTATGACTCGGTCTAATTTTGAAACCACGTGCTGCAACAATTGATTGACGGCCTCGCCTTCTTTCTCCATCAATTTCATGGGCGCTGCAGCGTGTATGTGAATGTGTTTTTTCTGTCCCAGCGCGCCTTTCAAAATACTGTTGAAATCTTCATTTTCTGATTTGATGTATTCTTTTTGGGCTTTTTTGGCCAATAACTCGGGAACCTTGAGAATGTCCGTTGGATCATACTCGTAAGAGATGGAAACCGGAACAATCTGTAGCGAATTCAAGTACTCAGACACCGGTCTTTTTCCAGCTGCTAAAGCAATCATTTTAAGCACGCCCTGCTCTGTGACATCATTACCATCCTTTGTGCGGCCCTGTCGCTGGGCGATCCATACACTTCTATTCTTCTTTTTGAGAAGGTGCTCCACATACTCACTCAGGTTTTTACTGCTCATCAAGGTTTCCCGCGGTGTACCGCCACGTTTCACCATAAAGTTGCGGGTAAGCTTGCTCAATGCATTTACAAACGGGCGTTGTACCAGGTTGTCTCCTATCGCGCTCGCCGTTCTTATCAGGCCGTATTTAAATAAGGTAAGATTGATCAGACAGGTGTCCAGTACAATATCCCTATGGTTAGAAATGTACAAATAAGAAGTTGTAGGATCCAGGTCCTCAAAACCAGAGGTGGTCAATCCTGCAGAAGTTTCTTCCAGAACGCGCTCCACGGTAACAGAAATTACTTCTCTCTGAAAATCATTGACCGACTTACAAGAAAGAACGATTTCTTTTATTTCCTCCTCAGATTTGTTAGGGAAGGTGTACTGAAAAAGCGTCTTGATCATGGGGTGACGGACGGCGCTTTTCAGGGCAACGCCTACTTCTTCTTTATTAAAGAACCGGATATCATCAAATTGCGCCAAAAGTATAAAGTTTTAAAAATCCAAAAATACGGATGTTCTACGCTAGACATGGAAGACTTCACGAGAATTTAAGGTAGTGATGCGTGCTACCTCCTTGATATCCAATTCATAAATTTCTGCAACTTTTTGTGCTACCTTAGACAAATAGGCGCTTTCATTGCGCTTGCCACGGTAAGGCGACGGTGCTAGATAGGGCGCATCCGTTTCTAGAACGACATGTTGTATATCGATTTGATTTAAGAATTGGTCGATTTTTCCATTCTTAAAAGTAACCACACCGCCTATTCCCAACTTCATACCATACTTGATCGCCAGTTGAGCGTGCTCCAGGGTACCCGTGAAGCAATGAAAGATTCCCGTCAATCCTTTTTCCTGATGGGCTTCCAGCACTTCAAATACCTCCTCAAATGCATCCCGGCAATGAATGACAATAGGCAATTCATATTCCAGTGCCCACTCAATCTGCTGGTGAAAGGCCTGCATTTGAATTTCCCTGGTGGAGGAGTCCCAATACAGGTCCACCCCTATCTCGCCTATTGCGATATAATCACCTGTCGACAGTTGCTCCCGCACGTGCTGCAGCTCTTGAATGTGGTTTTCTTTGACATGGGTGGGATGCAAGCCCGTCATGAGAAAGACCTTCTCTGGATAGTTTTTTTTCAGCTCCCTCATCCCATCTGTATAGGTTGAATCAATGGCAGGTATAAAAAAACGTTCCACACCAGCTACCATCGCCCGTTGGATCATCGCTTCCCGGTCCTCGTCAAACTGTTCGCTGTATAAATGGGTATGCGTGTCTGTTAAAATCATGCGACAAAGGTACAGGATGGGAAGGTTGATGTGAAATGATATTTCGCTTTCGCGAAAGCGAACTTATCTTCACCCCCATATTAAACAACATGGCTTCCATCAAGAACGTATTATTAGAACAAGGCTATATCGCGCACCGCATACGCATTGCAAAAAAGAGCAGTCATATCGTGACCAAAGCAAGCCTAAACGGCCATGAGGGCAGGTTTATCATCGATACTGGTGCCAGTGCTACCTGTGTGGATCAAGAGCTTTACAAAGAATTCCAGTTAACCACGGAGTTTATGGAAAAACAGATAGGAACCGCCAGTGGATCACTAAGGCCGCGGGTTTCCTATAAAAACACCTTGGAATTGGGCGACTGGAGCGATGAAGATGTGACCCTATTGTCCATGGACATGAGCTTTGTCAACAGTGCCTTGAAGGTAGAAGGTATGCGCTCCATCCAGGGATTGCTGGGCGCCGATTTCCTGATCGCTAGCAAGGCCATCATCGACTACCGCAGCAAATGGCTGTTCTTAAAGTTATAGGGTGATGGTAAAGGACCCCTCAGTCACCGCTATGTTTCCTGGAGGGCCTGTCTCAAAACTGAACAATCCAGTGTATTGACCTTCAGTACTGTTAACCATAGAAATTTCAAGGGTGCCAGAAATGGCGTCTGCATTAGTCCCACCGCTGGAATAACTGCCGCGGTACATACCATTTGCATCAAAAGTGTAACTTCCTACAGCAACCGCCTCAGGAAAACTAAGCAATAAGGAGTTATTGCCATTAGTAGCTTGTACGATAACCGTCCCAGAAGCTGCTGTTGCCGTAACGGTTGATGGATTGAGTGGAGTCCCGTTTATTTGAGCCTTCAAGTCGTTCACAGTTCCAGATCCCACCTCAGCCCCAAAAGGAATCCTGTAGATGACGCCCTTGCGCATGGTCAAGGTGTCCGTAGCGCCTGGCGTATAGCTTACAAAACTAAAGCTGCCCGTTATCGTCCCTACTGGAGAGCCTGCCTCTAGAATCACACTCCCAGCGCTATCACCAGTATTGGTGCTAAATTGCTGCTCATCGTTAAAGGTGTATACCGCTTCATTGGGCTGGCCTTGACCCAACTCGTAAAATCCAGGGTTTGCGGATGTTAACTTAATCTGCAATCGTTCCAGCGGATTCTCCCCTCCTATAGTTATGGTACCGTCTGGATTTTCTGTGACTGAAGTGGTGACAGCGCCAAAAAACTCTCCATTGCGAGAGGCCTGCAGTGCTGGTGAGTTGACCTTATCGAGATTGTCTTCACAACCGGTTAGTAACACAGATAACAATAACAGTAGAAAAGATAGTTTCTTCATAGGTACAGGAATAGGCATGTAAAACTCAAAAATAAATAAAATAGTATGACCCGTTGCTGATTATCAAATTAATAGTATTTTTGCAACCTCAAATTAATAACCCGGGTCGAGAACCCATAAATTTAATGTTATGCCTGTAAAAATCAGACTTCAAAGACACGGTAAAAAAGGAAAACCTTTTTACTGGATCGTAGCCGCAGACGCGCGCTCTAAAAGAGATGGTAAATATCTAGACAAACTAGGTACCTACAACCCTAATACAAACCCTGCAACCATCAACCTAGACGTTGACAGTGCTGTACAGTGGTTGGAAAATGGCGCACAACCTACAGATACTGCGAGAGCGATCTTAGGTTACAAAGGAGCCATGTTGAAAAGACACTTGAAAGGTGGTGTGAAGAAAGGTGCTTTCACGGAAGAGCAAATGGAAGAGAAATTCAATGCTTGGTTGGACGAAAAAGAAGGAAAGGTAGCTAACAAGGCTACTGGACTAGAAAAAGAAGCAGACAAGAAAGCCGCTGAGGCACTAGAAGCTGAAAAAGCGGTAAATGCTGCCCGCATCGCTGCAAATACACCAGAACCAGTTGCTGAAGAGCCTGCTGCTGAAGAAGCTCCTGCTGAAGAAACAGCTACTGAGGAGGCACCAGCGGTTGAAGCTGAAGCACCTAAAGAAGAAAAGTAAATCGACTGGCCATGCGTAAAGATAAATGTTTCTACGTAGGCACGATTGTCAATAAATTTAGTTTTAAGGGAGAACTGTTAGTCAAATTAGACACAGATGAACCTGAACTTTTTCTAGAAATGGAATCAGTTTTTATCGAGATCGGTAAAAACTTGGTTCCATTTTTTATTGAACGCAGCCAGCTCCACAAATCACTATTGCTGCGAGTCAAGTTTGAAGATGTGGACGATGAACCTATGGCTGACAGCTTGATGAAAAGAGAGCTATACATGCCACTGACTGCCTTGCCGCAATTAGAAGGTAACCAGTTCTATTTTCACGAGGTAATCGGTTTTGAAATAATAGATACGGAATACGGTAGCGTTGGAACCATTACTGGCATAAACGACAGTACTTCCCAAGCCTTATTTGAAATCGATCATGATGGTGACGAGGTTCTTATTCCTATCAACGATGAATTCATTGAAACGGTAGACCGCAAGAACAAAACCATTACAGTCAATACTCCAGAGGGTTTGATTGATCTTTATATTTCTTGAAGAGCCATGAAATCAGATTAGGATTCTTATAAGAATTATTCTACTTTTAACAACATACGGTAAAATATCAATCAACATGTTCAAAAGATTAAGGATTCTAGTTGTTGCTTTCATTGCAGTATCTTTTTTATTTAGCTGTCAAAAAGAAGATCTTTTAACTGAACTACCACCTCAAAATTCTATTATCTCTCTAGAAATTGTCAATTTTGAAGATTTTAAAAAGTCTGATAAACATAATACCGAGTTGCTTCAAAAGGCTTTGAGAAACATCAATCCTTTTAACTCTAAGAGTTTTTCTAGCGATGATGACTTTCTTGTTGACTCTACGGAAGTTTTAAAAATAGAACATAAAGACGGCTACACTTCTTTTACAATACCCATAATCACCAACCCATTAGATAGTGTAATCTCGAACATCACCATATCCAAATATCCTAACGGCATCTCCCTAAATCATTTAGTGGAATATAAAACCGATAGGCCTATTGGACTTCTTAATTCAGAAGATTTTCAATATCACATAACTAAATCTAGGGTAACCCAAATTGCGGATTCAGATCTAAATTTTCGCTCTAAAAGCGATGAAGTTTGTTTTCAAACAATTACTACACGTGAAACTCAATGCAGCTTTATTGGTATCAAAGATAATTCGGAGCATAAAGACTGCTTTTTATCAGATGGAGTAACCCCTAAAACCATTATAACTACATCTATTGAAACTGAATGTATTGGAGGTGGCGGTGACAGAGGCACGACAGACACAAACCCACCAAACGATGATGGCTTTTCCCCTTTCCATTTACCATCTGGTGGTGGTAATTCAAATCCAATAAATAACGGCAACACACCTGATGACAATAATGATTCAAACCCTTGTGAAACAAATGGTTCTTATACTTCAATAGATGATGGGCAAGGTAATTGCATTGATGGGATAGGTGGAGTTTTGTTGCCAATTTTGGAAACTCCTTCTAAAGATTGTGAAGAATTAGTAAAAAACTCTGGAAATCTTGATTTTAATAAAAACATGAGATCTTTAAATATAGGTGTTTATGAAGCGGAAGAAAAATCATTTGGAATTTATAATGGTGATTACTTTGTACCGAAAGAACCCAACCCATCAATTGGTGATATAGTTGAAGGAAATGAGTCGAATGGAGGAAATATTACATGGAGCCCACAATTAATAGCAATAGCACACAACCACTTGAAATATGCCCAAGGACGTGATAGGCATTTAGGAACATTTTCACCTAATGATTTGATTGCCTTAAGCAATCTAGCGATCACGCATGAAGATATGGGTACATCGGTTAAAAATTATGAATTAGGCATCTATTTAATTTGCGATGAAGGGAGTTACTCCCTCAAAATAAATGATATTGACAAACTTTATAATTTTGCACTTAAGTATGGTTCAAATGAAGTTTTTAAAAAACGAGTTGATCGATCTTATACTGACAACAACATCAGCCACGGTAAAAGCAAGAAAAAACAAAATATAGGATTCCTATCATTAATGAAAGATTTTAATCTCGGTGTTGATCTTTATGAGGCGGATGATAATTACAACAACTGGGAGCAATTGAAGCTCAATGATTCTAATGATGATTATTTTAAAGAACCGTGCAAATAGAAATATTATGAAATATTTAATTTTTATCTTACTAATTTCGACTTCTTCACACCTTTATTCTCAGACGGTTGTTGATATGGCCGGAGACAGGCAAAGTCATCATCTTAAAAACGGACAATATTACGTCAAGGATGTTAATAACTTTATGCAACCCTACTTGGGAACATGGAGATATGTTGACGGAAATGAAGAATTTAGAATTATTCTTCAGAAAGAAACCAAATATCGTGACGTTGATACAGATTACAGTATAGATTATTACATAGATGGTCTAAAAATACAATATCAAAAATTTGAAAATGGAAATTTAATTTACAGTTCAAATATTGATTCGTATCCTACAGGTATTATCAAAGAATTTGGAAAAGTAAATATGTCCTTTACAGACTATGAAAGAAACAATGAAATCTTTCCCGTTGATTTAATTTTGGAGTCCACTGGACTTAATGAGTTTAATAAATTGAAGTTTATTCTGAACAGATTTGAACGTAGGAATACTTATCACGACGAGCATCCTAACGAGCCTTATTTTAGTGTACCAAACGATATTACAATGGAAAGAATGTGATAATCTAGAATCTACTATTTTTTATTATAAGTTCAAACTGATTTTGCCAGTCGCAAGATTTAGACTTTTAAAATAGCTTCTACTCTTATTGCGATTATTCCAGTATTAAAAAATTTGATTCCGTTGAAGTTGAGCTGTTTGAGTCCAAGATACCGTCAGTCCATCCATTCGGAATCCTCTTTTATAAGATTGTCTTCCGAAGTTAAATCGCCTTTTTCAATGTCTTTTTCGCTAAGCAAGAGCAATTCAACTTGCTGAGAATTAAGCATAAGCATCTCATTATCCTCCGTTGAGTTTAGAATACCTTCAATTGCAACTAACAGTTCCTCGTTTCTGGCAACCATTATTCTCTCAATCAATCGATTTTTGATTTTGTCCAAGGTTTTCATTTCCTTATTTTAATTAAAAGTCAGGTAAATTTCTTAATCTAACAAATCAGCGTTTTTGTGAAGTATTAAAACGATTGGCAACTCGTATTTTTGATCTTTACTATAAATAAGGATTCACTTCTGAACAAACCCAATCCAAAACCTTGAATCAAAAAATCAAATTAGTCACGTTATGAGCATCTTTAAATTCAAGCAATTTGAAGTCGCTCAGGATCAATGTGCCCAGAAAATTGGCACAGATGCGGTTTTGCTCGGCGCATGGGCAAGTCCTAGTGAAAAACCTTTTTCTATTCTAGATATAGGCACTGGAACTGGCGTGATTGCATTGATGATGGCGCAGCGGTTTTCCAGAGCTCAGATAGATGCAGTGGAACTCGATGAAGCAGCCTTTGAGCAAGCCACCTCCAATTTTGAAAACAGTCCCTACGGCGACCGATTATTCTGCTATCATGCAGCCTTTCAAGAATTTTATGAAGAAGTTGAGGAGCGCTACGATCTGATCATTTCAAATCCGCCATTTTTTGATGGAAAGCTGGAACGCAACGATGCTCTTGTAGATGAAAAACGCCAACAAGCACGTTTTGACGACGCGTTGCCTTTTGAAGAATTGGTATATGGGGTGTATCAATTATTGGAAAAAGATGGCACCTTTGCCTGTATCATTCCAGCAGATCGTGAGGAGGAGTTTCTAAAGATTGCGATTCATTTCCAATTGGTCGCGACTCGTAAAACCTACGTGCGTGGTACTGTGGATACTGCAGTGAAACGCGTTTTAATGGAGTTACGCTTACTTTTTCGCTTTCGCGAAAGCGAAACTATCACAGGCACTATGGAGGGAGAAATTGAAACGGAAACAACACAGCTTACCATCGAGAAATCCAGACATGTCTACACCAGTGACTATATAGAACTGGTCAAGGACTTCTACCTGAAGATGTAGTGGAGTGGGTTCGATAATTTCTAACCTATTAACCATAAACAATTTTCTAGATCGTTACCTTTAGGACTAATTACGATTAAAAATAAAAACTTGGTAATATTCGTTAAATTTGAAATTAAAAAGATGATTGTTGCAAGAGAAAATGATGAAATCCTAGTCAGGTTTACAGCGGGTGATAAAGCTTCAAAAATTCAATCTATTTTGGACTATTTGCGGTATGAAGAATTGACATCAAAGTCAAATGTATCAGAAAAGCATCTTGATGGTCTTTTAAAAAGCGCCAAAAAAAATCGATTAGAAAATTTCAAAAAGGAAACTGGAATTGATGGATAAAATCATCGTTGATTCCAACATCATCTTTAGTGCTGTTTTAAACCTGAATAGCCATATTGGTCAGATTTTAATTAATGGAGGCGACTACTATGATTTCTATTCTCCTGCTTATGTAAGGACAGAACTACTTAAACATGCGGGTAAAATCAAAAAGATTACGGGATTGACTGATGATAGTTTTCTGGAAGTCTATGAATTGATCCTGAAAAACATAACGATCTTGAACCACTCCATCCTACCTGAAAAACACTTTAAATTAGCCGTACAGCACTGTCAGGATATAGATTCTGACGACACCATTTTTGTGGGTTTTTCTGAATACTTAGAAGCTCAACTTTGGACAGGAGATAAAAAACTCACAGCAGGCTTGCAGGCAAAAGGATTCAATAGAGTCATCAATACGGCTGATCTTTTTAGAGATTTTATAAATAAATCTCAAACATAGCTTTTTCACTAGCTTATAAATAGAATCTATAAATTTTACGGAATAACATCCATTTACTATGAAACCAGACTTATTTGAAGCACCAGACTATTATCAACTGGACGACCTATTGACGGAGGAACACAAAATGATACGTGACACGGCTCGCGCATGGGTAAAACGTGATGTTTCACCCATCATTGAGCAAGCCGCACAGGATGCAAAATTCCCCAAAAGTATCATCCCAGGACTGGCTTCCGTAGGTGCTTTTGGCCCCTATATTCCAGAAGAATATGGAGGAGCAGGACTGGATCAGATTTCTTATGGTTTGATCATGCAGGAACTGGAACGCGGTGATAGTGGCGTGCGCTCGACAGCTTCTGTTCAATCTTCTTTAGTGATGTATCCTATTTGGAAATACGGTACTGAGGAGCAAAAGCAAAAATTCTTGCCTAAGCTAGCCTCAGGAGAATTTATGGGATCTTTTGGATTAACAGAGCCAGATTCAGGATCTGATCCAGGAAGTATGATTACCCGATTCAAAGATGCTGGTGATCACGTAATCTTGAACGGAGCAAAACTTTGGATTTCCAACAGTCCGTTTTGTGATGTAGCGGTGGTCTGGGCAAAAGATGAAAATAACCGCATCCACGGTGTGATCGTGGAACGCGGCATGGAAGGGTTTACCACACCAGAAACACACAACAAATGGTCGCTGCGCGCCAGTGCCACGGGAGAATTAATCTTTCAGGATGTGAGGGTTCCCAAAACCAATATTTTACCAGGCCGTTCAGGACTGGGCGCTCCTTTGAGCTGTCTGGACAGCGCTCGTTTTGGTATCGCCTGGGGCGCCATAGGTGCCGCCATGGATTGTTACGATACCGCATTGCGATATGCAAAGGAGAGAAAGCAATTCGGCAAGCCGATTGCTGGTTTCCAATTGCAGCAAAAAAAGCTGGCTGAAATGATTACTGAAATCACCAAAGCCCAACTGCTTGCCTGGAGATTAGGCGTGTTGCGTGAAGAAGGAAAAGCGACCAGCGCACAAATCTCTATGGCCAAAAGAAACAATGTGGAAATCGCTATCAACATCGCTCGCGAGGCCCGACAGATTCTAGGCGGCATGGGAATCACGGGTGAATACAGCATCATGCGCCACAGCATGAATCTTGAAAGTGTGATTACTTATGAAGGAACTCACGATATCCATTTATTGATCACTGGATTGGACATTACAGGAGAAAATGCGTTTAATTAGTATTAAATTTCAAAAACTACTTTTATGAAAATTATCAGTTCAATATCAATGATATTTTTGTTTCTTTTTGTTTGCACTGCAACCGGTCAAGAAAAGAAAATAGAGGGAACTTATGAAGTTGTTTCTATAGAATGGAGTCTTAAAGAATCATATACAGAAGATGGTAAACCCCATTTTTTTAAAGAGTCTTTTAAGGGTATAGAATTTCATGATGCAACTATAACATTCACTCCTGATGGCTATACCAAAAGTAGTGGAGAGGTAGACTATGAGTTGACAGAATCAAGCTCTGATGATGAGACCAGCGTAGAGATAGAGACTAGAGATCTTCATCAAAACGGAACCTATGAATGGAACGGTAATTACCTAACTCTTGATGATGGAGAAGTCATGAAATATAAGATCGTAAAACAAACTAATGATTCGTTTTCTTTACTCTACGAAATGAAAATGGATTCTGACGACGAAGAAACTACTGAATATTTCATGAGCATGGAGCTTAGAAAAAAATAAATTGGTATACGATTCTCCACAATTTATTGAATAAGGAATCGCAGAAATACGCAAAGAACCACTTCATCATCCACTTTACAGCAAAATAACCACTGATGAAGATTTGAAAATCTTTATGTCTTCTCATGTCTTCAAAGTTTGGGGTTTTATGTCACTGCTCAAAAGTTTACAAAACTCTTTAACTTGTGTTTCGATACTGTGGATTCATAAAGGCACTATGTTTGATAGTGTTAATTTTTTAACTAATCAAACCAACATGAAGTCACTACTTTCTCTTGTGACAGCACTACTGCTGTCCACTTTTTGTCATGCTCAAGTACCTGATCAAGATCTTACCAAAACCGATTTTAATAATGAAACGATTTATCGTTTGCAAATACTTCCATTAGGTGCAGAAATCGAGAAAGACATTTATGGCGATTTTTCATTAGTCGCAAACCTGGGAGGTGTTCCTCTTTATCTGGGTCGAGAAACGGATTTCAATTCAGGAACAAGTGGTTTCACAATAATCCCTTTTTTAGATCTGCAAGCCAGATACTATACGAACTTCAATCGCCGGTTAGAAGCTGGTAAATCAATTGAAAATAATAGCGGAAATTTTATTAGCATAAAGACCACACAATACTTTCGTGATTTTGGGAACCTGAATACTAATCGAGCAAATCTTATTGGTGTCGCATATGGAATACAGCGCACCTATTGGGATCATTGGCATCTCAATTTTGAAGCAGGTGTTTTTTATGGTCGCAATGAATTTGATGATCAATTCGTATTGCCAATCCCCACGTTCCAAATAGGCTACACCTTCTAGTTAATCCTTTATTAAACAGCATCAAAGGCTGGTCGTTTGTTGCGGCCAGCCTTTATTTTTGCAAAAAAATGATCATGCAAGAGCAGTTAAATGAAGCTATTTCGCTTTCTTTTCGCTTTCGCGAAAGCGAACTAAAAGAAGTTCATGCCGCACTTGATGCGGCACGAAAGCGATTACTTCAACATCCCCTTTACACCTCCATAAAAACTACGGAGCACCTACAGATTTTCATGCAATCGCATGTGTATGCGGTTTGGGATTTTATGTCTTTATTGAAAGTACTGCAACAGCAATTAACCTGTACCACACTGCCGTGGCGGCCTGTGGGTAATCCGCAGCTGCGCTACCTGATCAACGAGATCGTCCTAGCCGAGGAAACCGATGAAGATCCAGAAGGCAACCGAATGAGTCATTACGAGATGTATCTGGAGGCTATGCAAGCCGCTGGAATTGATACAAAAAACTTTGAAGATAAAATTGGAAACTGGACATCCATCAAACAAATCCTAGAACTCACAAAAACCGATGAATTACAGGCGCATGTGAGCCAATTTTTAAACACCACCTTCAGCGTGATCCAGCGTGGAAAGGCGCACGAGATCGCCGCGGCATTTACCTACGGCCGTGAGGATTTGATCCCAGAAATGTTTACCGAAATTATAGGTGGATTGGAAAAGTCAGAAGTGTCGATCGACCTCTCCAAAATCAAATATTACTTTGACCGCCACATAGAACTCGATGGCGATGAACATGGGCCGATGGCGCACAAAATGGTCGCATTGCTTTGTGGCGATGACATAGATAAGTGGAAGGAAGCAACTACCGTGAGCCAGCAGGCATTGGAAAGCCGCTATCTTTTATTTAGCGGGATTCTTGAGAATATTAAATTACTGGAATTAGTAGACTAGGAAGCGTCCAGGTGGTCACGATAGTCTTCTTTTTCTACCATTTTGGAGATGTCCACAACCGTTTTGATCTGCGGTGCGTGTTTCTTGACCGTCAATTCAACGCCTGATTTGAGCGTCATTTGGTTGACGTGACAACCCACGCAGGTTCCCAACAAACGAACCTTTACGTCAATGCCGTCAGTTATTGAAACGAGTTCTATGTCGCCACCATCGCGTTGCAGGAAGGGTCTGATTTCCTCAAGTCCTGCTTCTACGGCTGCCTTTAATTCGGTATCGTTCATCTATTTTTTGTTAACTGGACTACATCCTGCCATGGTCGTGATCTTCACAGCCTCTGTTGGTGGCATTTTGTCGTTACGTCGTACGGTTTCTGTCACCACATTACGAGTAATATCAATAAAGGATTTTTCAATATCAGTACCCTCCTGCAATGCAGCTGGACGCCCTATGTCGCCAGCCTCCCGTATGCTCTGGATCAACGGCAACTCTCCTAAAAATGGAATGTCAAGATCTTCTGCAAGATGCCTTGCTCCATCCTTTCCGAAGATATGGTATTTATTTTCTGGCAATTCCGGCGGGCTGAAATAGGCCATGTTTTCTATAATTCCCAGTACTGGAACATTAATACTTTCTTGCTGGAACATCGCTACACCTTTGCGCGCATCTGCCAGTGCTACGGTTTGTGGCGTACTCACGACAACTGCGCCAGTTAGCGGCAATGCCTGCATGATGCTCAAGTGGATGTCTCCAGTTCCTGGAGGAAGATCCACTAGTAAAAAATCCAGTTTTCCCCAGTCGGCATCAAAGATCATTTGGTTCAAGGCTTTAGAAGCCATCGGCCCACGCCATACGACGGCCTGATCTAGTTTTGTAAAGAATCCAATGGAAAGCAACTTTACACCATAACTCTCGACAGGCTTCATTTTAGATTTCCCATCAACGTTGACAGATAAAGGTCGCTCGTTCACCACGTCAAACATGATGGTGGCAGACGGTCCATAGATATCTGCATCGAGCAAGCCCACTTTGAAACCCATTTTTGAAAGCGTCACCGCAAGATTTGCAGTTACGGTAGATTTACCAACGCCGCCTTTACCAGAAGCAATGGCAATGATGTTATCGATACCAGGGATGGGCTTCCCTTTAATCTCTGGCGCGTTATTTTCCTTGACGGGTGCCTCGACCTTTAAGTTGACCTTCACCTGTGCCTTTTCATATACTTCTATTTGAATGGCTTGTATGATGGAGGATTCCGTTTTCTTTTTGGCCTGTAGGGCTGGATTAGTGATGGTGATATCAACAATCACTTCATCTCCAAAAACCAGTACATTTTTCACCGCACCACTTTCTACCATATTCTGCCCTTCACCAGGAACTGATATGGTTTCTAGAGCTTTAAGGACGGCTTGCTTTTCTATCTTCATGTTTCTTACAATTGTCACAAAGATAAGGTCTAGATTCCCGTATTGAAAATCATTCTAAATAATTAAATACAGTCGGTAAAGATTCCAATAAGAAAGGGTTTAAGTTAAATAATAATTGAATTGTTGTTTTTTAACCATAATCAATTACAATTCATTAACTTTCTTGTTCGGTTTTTAATCAATTCGTTATGGGTATCAAAAGTTTTATGGGCCGTAGGGCTGAAAAAAAAGAGGATAAAAGAGAGGCAATACGTGTCAAGGACTATATGAAACGCAAATTGATCACGTTCTCTCCAGATCAGAACATCAATGACGTGATGGAAACTATCTTAAAACAACGCATTACCGGCGGGCCTGTGACTGATGAAAATGGAAATCTCATCGGTATCATTAGCGATACAGATTTAATGCATGTTATAGGCGATAGCAGGTACCACAATATGCCTATAGGTGATCGTACCGTTGCTGATTATATGAGTAAGCAAGTTTCTACCATCGATGCAGAGGCAGATATATTTGATGCCGCAGCTCGATTTCTAAAAACGGGTCACCGTCGGTTTCCTGTGATCGAGGAAGGGAAATTAATAGGTCAAATTTCCAGGATGGATGTGATCATTGCCGCCACCAACTTGAAAAAGAACCACTGGCATTGAAAAATTCCAAATGAGAAAATCCCAAATCCCAAAAGCACGAAGCCATAGGTAGGTTCTAAATTAGATTTATCTAGTAGCTGATTGCTAAGATTTCTAACTTTCTAGTCTCACTGCCCAGTTTGAAATCTATAATTTCATCTACCTTAGATCCAGCGAGTGCGCTCGCGATAGGTGTGGTAAATGCAATTTTGCCTTTTGAAACATCTGCCTCATCAACGCCCACGATCGTAATCGTCTGAACAGCGTTAACCGATTTATTCTTGAATTTTACAGTGGCGCCAAATCGTACCTCATCCTGAGCCTGGTCTTCTGGGTTTAGAGTTCTGGCACTGGCGAGTCTTTCCTTGAGCAGTTTTATTTTCCCGTGGATCAAGGTTTGGGACCTGCGTAGATCGGTTTCATTTTCATTGCCTAGGTTGGTCAATTCTGTTTCCAAAGTCTGCAGTTCGTTTTTCAATTCTTGATGCCCATTGGGTGTTACATAATTTATAACACCATCCGGCAATATCGCTCTTGGCGGTATGACGATTGGCTCCTCTTGATCACTTTCCCTGACAAATCCGCGGCTCATTCTGCATAGGTTTTGAGAACGTTGATATCGGTATACTCCAGGGCTCTTTGATCTGTAGCGCTTAAATCAACATAGGGTGCACAACCCGCTTTTTCTGCTTCCAGCCATCTGGTGACGCACAAGCACCATTTGTCGCCAGGGTTCAATCCTGGAAAATTGAACTGCGGCATAGGCGTTGAAAGGTCATTGCCCTTGGATTGTGTGTATTCCAGGAACTCCCTAGTCATGATAGCACAGACGACATGCGTCCCCACATCTGATGGAGATGTCCTACAATATCCATCGCGGTAAAATCCAGTCATGGGATCGCTGCAGCAACCCATTAGCTTCTCTCCGAATACGTTCTTATGTCCATTCATTGCTTCTCAAATTTTAGCTGGATCAATCTCCTGTCATTCCATCCTATCACGCATGGATATGTAAAACTGGAGTGATCAATTACGATCGATGATTCCAAAAATCTAAGATAAAGATCACAGCGTTCACAAGCCCAACTGTTCTTTAAACTTTAAGGTTTGCCGTCGGGAAACCTCCACAGAAACTTCGTTTTTAAGCGTGATCTTAAGCGTGTTATTAAAATAAGGATCTACTTTTTTGATATGTTCCAGGTTGATAATCTGCTGGCGGTTTGCCCTGAAATACTTAGTATCGTCCAGTTTTTCTGCAATCTGGTTCAAAGACTTGTAGATCATGGGTTTATTGTTTTCCCAGAAAACTTTGGTATAATTTCCATCCACCTCAAATAAAGAAATATCGCTCAATTTCACCATCCAGCAGTGATCGCCATCTTTAATAAACAGCTGACTGTCTGGAGTGAGTTGCTGGCTCTCAGTTCTAGTTTTCCCTTCCAGATGTGGGGTTATCTTAAGTATGGTTTTAGCAAATCGTTCCTGGCTAATTGGTTTCAACAAATAGTCGAAGGCATTGTATTCAAAGGATTTGATAGCATACTCATCATAGGCAGTGGTAAAAATGACAAGGGGTACCTCATCCAGCATTTCCAGCAACTCAAAGCCATCTTTCTCTGGCATATTGATATCTAAAAAGATGAGATCAGGCTGCTTTTCATTGATCAATTGATATGCTTGATCTACATTTTCGGCTTCGGCGAGAAGTTGTATTTGCGGGTGGGATTTCAACAATTCCTTGAGCTCGTTGCGAGCGAGCCTTGAATCTTCTACAATTAGGGCGGTTATAGTCTTCATCGTACCGGTATATGAACGGTCGCAATTACATGAGCGCCCTTTTGCAATAGAGTGAAGTGAGCTTCTTGATTGTACAGAAGCTTCAAGCGTTGCTCAATGTTCTTTACGCCTATTTTTGTACCGGCTGTATTTCCTGTCAAAGTGCCATCGTTAGTGATCTGGATGATCAATTGATCGGCTTTTTTTTCTATTTCCAGCGTCACCGTACCTCCCGTTTTTAGTGTGCCTATTCCATGCTTGATTGCATTTTCAATGAGCATCTGGATCAACATGGGCGGCACTTCTAGGGACAGGGTTCCTGGTGCTATTCGTTCCTCATACTGGAGCCTATCTTCCATCTGTATTTTTGCCAAAGCGATGTAATTGTGCACCACGGCAACTTCTTCCTGGAGTGGCACGTAGTTGTCGTCCTTTCGCGAAAGCGAAAATCGCAACATCTCAGAAAGTTGTGTCAACATGTCCCTCGCCTTATCTACATCTTCCAGCATGAGCCCACGTATGTTATTGAGACTATTGAACATAAAATGAGGATTGATCTGTCCTTTCAACAGGTTGAGCTGGCTTTCCTTTGCCATATTCTCGACCTGTAGCCGTTCCACTTTTAACTGCTGGCTGCGCCACGTATAATTGATCAATAAGTACAAAATGAGCCAAACTAACAGGTATGCTGTGCTATTGATAAAAGTGAGCACGTAATCCCCCATCGATCTCTCCAGCGCATTCTCTTCAAATAACGCATAGGCTATAGGACACAGTGACTCGACAAGTAGCGTGATGAGTGCGGCACAACCCAGTAGTAAAAAAGCGGTAAGAGTGAACTTTACCCACGACCACTCGCTCCATCGTATGTAGTTTTTATAGATATGCCTGAACAAATGAGAAGCCAAAATCCCACTGTACATCAGGATCAAATTTTCAAATAACACATAACTTGTCGATAGGGAAAAGCCGCCTATAAAAATTTTACCAATCGCATTGAGCGCAAACGGAATTCCCCAACCTAGGATTTGTAGCAGCCAGTAAAGTTGTTTTTTGGATAACTTCATAAAAATAGCCTCGATCGTGAAAACCGAGGCTTGAATTTAAGGGTTTTTAAAATCTATCGTTGATCCATCCGGCAATGAGGTCTAAGGTCGCTGGATCAAAGGTTTCCTCAATGATGGCATACTCTGCCCCACTGCCGGTGGTTGCATTTTGGAATAAATGGTTGAGGCCTGGCAGTATTGTTAGGGTGACGTCGTTGTTGTTCGCTTTCGCGAAAGCGGACTTCATACCAGGAAAGTTAACTTCTGGAATCACCTGGTAATCCAGGGAACCGTTGAGCGCCAAAACTGGAATAGTTACTTTCTCCAAATTGGCCGATGGGTCGTAGCTCAAAAAATAACGAAACCAAGCACCGCCGAACTGCTTTGAGAGGTCTGCTACATAGGTATCTGTGTAGGTAGATTTCAAGCTTTCGGGCGCATTCATGGCCGTCTTTTGAACGATGGTAACGATACCGGCCTGCACTTCTTCATTTGTAGCAGATGGCGATGCAACAATTTTATCAAAGATTTTCTGCATCATTGCCATTTCAAAATCGACGTCCTCTTTAGGGCCGCCTTGAAACTCGATTGATTTTCTCATTTGTGGCAATAGGACTTCCTTACCGCGAACTCCGGTTCCCGCTAGCGATACAAAAAAGGCAACCTCATCAGGATTGTTTGCGATAACGATGGGTGCAATCAAACCACCTTCACTGTGTCCTATCAAGCCTATTTGCTTTGTATTGACATCTGTACGGGTTTTCAAATAGGCCATCGCAGCTTCAACGTCCGTGGCAAAATCTGCGCTCGTGGCGTCCTTCTGCGTTCCTTCAGATTGAGCGACACCGCGGTCGTCGTATCTCAATACGGCGATTCCGTTTTTTGTCAAGTGGTCTGCAATCACAAGAAAAGGTTTGTGGTTGAGCAGTTCTTCATTGCGATCTTGTGGCCCAGAACCCGAAATCATGATCGCAACCGGTGGGTTTTTTACGTTTTTTGGAAGCGTCAATGTTCCTGCTAGTTTGATATTTGCAGCATTTGGGTTCTCAAAGACTACTTCTTCCACTGCATAGGGAAAAGGAGCCTTGGGCTCTTGGGGCCTGTTGACTTTCTTCTCGACATAGGCCTTTTTTTCTAGGTTCATTTCTCCAGATCCACCGCCTTGAGTAAAGGTTCCCATGATTTTTTCCTCCTGTATTTTACCAGTATAGGATATTTTGTAGGCGGCAAGTGTCATGGTGATTACGCCATCTTCTACAACAGCAGTGTCCATAGGTAGAAAAATTTTGGACTGGGTAGGACTCTGCATTTTCGCAGTATAGTTCCCATCGGTTTGGGAAATTTCAAATATCAGTGGCATCCCTTGAATGGATCCGGTCCAGGAGCCTTCATATTCCTGGGCATTAAGAATGAAAGAGAAAATAAAGATAACTATCCAGAGGGCAATATGGAGTGTCGTTTTCATGATGATTGGTTTTTAAGTTCGTTCAAAACTAAGGGAGTCTTCCGGTTACGGAAAGTGAATTATGATGAACGGTAATCAAATAGGGTAAGCGGTTCTCACACTATTTTAATGCCCTTTAGGCTTTCTCGAGTTGGTGCTTCAACTCCCCCAATGGTTGAACACCACCACCGCGCCACACCTGTTTTCCATCTTTAAATATCAAGAAAGACGGTACACCACGCACCTTAAATTGAGCGGCTAAGGCTTTGTTTTTGTCAACGTCTACTTTGACAATCTTCACGCCGTCGCCTAGTTCTTTCTTCAATTGGTCCAATACGGGCATCATGGTTTGACAAGGACCGCACCAGGTCGCATAGAAATCAACCAGTACAGGAACTTTATCTGTTACTATCTCACTAAATTTTGCCATGGTACATTTTAGTTTCAATTTACGAAAGAGCTTGATGAACAGGTAGGAAATTACAATTTTTTATGATTTTGCAGCTTTCAGTATCGATCGTTTTAAAACCTCATTCCCGCAGGATTTGATAACGCGTATATTTTTGGCTAAGGTGTTCGTTTGATCTTCCTCAATTAGAGTTTCATTGATTCATAAGAGCCCGTAAAATATGTACCTTTACCCTGCTATGGAAGTACCACCACTAGAGGTTCAGATACAAACCCTGCCGCTTTCTCCTGGAGTCTATTTGTACTTTGACAAAAATGACCGGCTTCTTTACGTGGGCAAGGCTAAAGCGCTCAAGAAAAGGGTTTCCTCTTATTTCAATAAAAATCACGACAGCTATCGCATCACAACGATGGTTAAAAAAATTGTGCGCATTGAGCACATCGTGGTTCAAACTGAAACAGATGCGTTGCTCCTAGAAAACAGTCTGATCAAATCAAGGAGTCCCAGGTACAACATCATGTTAAGAGATGATAAAACCTACCCATGGTTGTGTATTAAAAACGAAAGGTTTCCTAGGGTATTTCTAACACGGAAGATGATCAAGGATGGCAGTGAATATTTTGGCCCCTATACCAGCGTTCGTACAGTAAGGACTTTGCTAGAACTGGTGAAGTCTCTTTATCCCATTCGTACCTGTAAATATGATTTACAGGAAGAAAAAATACAGGCTGGAAAATACAAGCTATGTCTGGAATACCACATAGGAAACTGCAAAGGCCCTTGTGTTGCTCTCCAAACAGAAGCCGCATACAATAGAAATATCGAGGCCATCAGAAATATCGTCAAAGGGGATTTCAAAGATGCCGTGAGTCATTTTCACGGATTGATGAAGGAAATGGCGGCCAACATGGAGTTTGAAGAAGCACAAATCATCAAGGACAAACTAGATATCCTGACCAGGTACCAGGCAAAGTCGACCGTCGTCAATCCCAACATTTCTAACGTTGATATTTTTACCGTAGTAAGTGATGAGGCCGCAGGATATGTGAATTACATACAAATCAACCATGGTGCGATTACCCGATCGCACACTATGGAATTGAAAAAGCAGCTGGATGAATCTGATAAGGAATTATTAGAACTGGCCATTGTGGAACTGCGCACACGATTTGATTCCCAGAGCAAGGAAATCTATACCCAATTCCCAGTTGACCTGGGGGAGGAAATAAAAGTGACGGTTCCTAAGTTAGGTGACAAAAAACGAGTGGTTGAATTATCAGAGCGCAACGCAAAATTCTTCCGTCAGGAGCAGTTTAAAACCATTAAAATAGTAGATCCCAACCGGCACGTCAACCGCTTGATGACCCAGATGAAAGCAGACTTACGTCTGGAGGAGGAACCTAGGCACATGGAGTGTTTTGATAATTCAAATATCCAAGGTACCAATCCAGTGGCCGCCTGTGTGGTTTTTAAAGACGGGAAGCCTAGTAAAAATGACTACCGTCATTTCAATATTAAAACCGTGGAGGGCCCAGATGACTTTGCCAGTATGGAAGAAGTCGTCTACAGAAGGTACCGAAGGTTGATGGAAGAAGACGAGCCTTTACCACAATTAGTGATTGTTGATGGCGGTAAAGGACAACTTTCCAGTGGAGTCACTGCCTTAGAGCGATTGGGCCTGAGGGGTAAAATTCCCATTATAGGCATTGCAAAACGCCTGGAAGAGCTTTTTTATCCCAACGATCCCGTACCTTTATATCTAGACAAACGTTCTGAAACCTTGAAGGTTATACAACAAATGCGTAATGAGGCCCACCGTTTTGGGATATCGCATCACAGGAACAAGCGCAGTAAGCAGGCCATTGAGACAGAGCTCGACGAGATTCCCGGAATAGGGGAAAAAACCACCGTAGAATTATTGAGGCACTTTAGGTCTGTAAAACGCGTTAAAGAAGCAACTAAACAAGAATTAATTCCCATTGTGGGAAACAGCAAGGCACAAAAAATCGTAGATTTTTACAACGAACACAGTGAATAGGATAACCTTTTTTTTAGCGACTCTTTTGCTGGGGCACTTATGCTCCTCACAAACTACTCTTGTCAAAGATTCCATCATCACCTATGATGGCACTCAAAAAATAGGTCTGGTACTTTCTGGAGGTGGTGCTAAAGGACTGGCGCACATAGGCACTCTAAAGGTGATAGATTCACTGGGAATCAAAATCGATTATATAGCAGGGACAAGCATGGGCGCCATTGTAGGCTCTCTATATGCTTCAGGCTATACTGGGAAACAGATAGATTCTATCTTTAAGGTAACTAACTTAAGCAAGATCATATCTGATGAGATCCCTCGCAGCGCAAAGACTTTTTATGAGCGCCGGGAAAATGAACGTTATGCCGTCACCTTGCCTTTTGAGGATTTCAAAGTGAAACTGCCCAACTCATTAAGTAAAGGACAAAACGTATACAACCTGCTCTCTCAACTGTTGTCTCACGTCAATGACGTGGAGGATTTTACTAAATTACCCATCCCCTTTTTCTGTATAGCTACAGACATTGAGACTGGCCAGGAAGTGGTACTGGATTCTGGTTATCTACCTAGGGCCGTAAATGCCAGTGGAGCCTTGCCCTCTCTCTTTGCACCTGTCCAGATAGACGATAGAACGCTCATTGATGGTGGCGTGACCGACAATTATCCTGTAGAAAAATTACGAGCAAAAGGCATGGACATTATTATAGGTGTGGACGTTCAGGATGATTTTAAATCTTTGGAAGAACTCACAGATGCTTTAAGTATTGTCACCCAGATCAACAACTTCAGGACGATTAACGATATGAAAGTCAAGGCTCCTAAAACTGATGTGTATATCAATCCAAACATCAAGGATTTTACCGTCATATCCTTTGATCAAGGTGCCGATATTATTGAGAAGGGAAGGCTTGCAGCAGTGGCTAAAAGCGATCAACTCAGTATACTAACCACACCTGGCTATCAGAAACTGCCGCTTAAAACAGTTTCCAACGACCGCCTGTACATCAGCAATATATTCGTCAATGGGAATGAACGGTACACCAGATCCTACGTTATTGGTAAGTTCAAGATCAAAACTCCTGGTTTTACCACTTATGAGAACATCAAAAACGGCGTGAACAACCTTCAGGCTACCAATAATTTTACGAAAATTAATTATGAGCTCATGCCGCATCCAGAAGGTGTGGAGTTGGAGGTCACCGTGGAAGAATCTACCGTACGCAATTACCTAAGGCTCAGTCTCCATTACGACGAATTATTGCGCAGTGCAGCACTGGTCAACCTTACCAGAAAAAATGTATTATTTAATAATGATGTGGTATCCGTAGACGGGATATTAGGGGACAACCTGCGATACGCGGCTGATTATTATGTGGACAAGGGAAATTATTGGTCGGTTGGGATTCATAGCGAGTTCACACAATTCCAGAAAGACATTCCTACCAGTTTTGTAGAAGATGTGACGGGCATTATACCTGTGGGAGTGAACAGTCTAGAGATCAACTATAACGACTGGACGCAACAGTTCTATTTGCAGACGCGACTGGATCAAGGGTTCAACATAATTGCTGGTGCTGAACTGAAGTCGCTGGATATTTTTACGAACACTCTGGTCACCGGCAGTATGACAGATAATCGTACCGACTTTGAGAACAGTACCACTGGCAGTATATACGGCAAGGCGCTCTACGACACCTACGACAACAGCTTTTTCCCTTCCTCTGGCTGGAAGGTGGATGCTGACTTCCACCTTTACCTATACAATGATGTGTTTCAAGAGGATTTCAGTCCGTATTCTATAGCCCAGTTGCAGGTAGGTTATGCGCGGGCTTTCGGGAAATTCAGTCTACGTGGAGAAGGTCATGTGGGAATCGCCGTAGGAAATCCACAAACCTCTTCGCTGGATTTTGTTTTAGGCGGTTATGGCGCGCGTCGCATCAATAATATCCTGCCGTTTTATGGGTATGACTTCATTAGTTTAAGCGGCAACACCGTGATACTCTCGCTGTTTGAGTTGGATTATGAATTGTTCAGCAAGAACCATTTGGTGTTGAGTGCCAATTTTGCCAATCTGGACGACGATCTTTTTGAGCAGGACGATTGGTACAGTAAAGCACGTTATTCGGGCTTTGCCTTGGGTTATGGACTGGAGACCTTTTTGGGACCTTTGGAATTGAAATACAGCCTCAGCCCACAGCAGGATAGTGGAGAGTTTTTCGTAAGACTGGGTTTTAACTTTTAGGATGCTGGGAATTTCGCTTTCGCGAAAGCGAACAAACCAACCCTTTTATACCCTTTAAACAGTAGCTCCATCTAAATTAACAGCCGTTCTTTATGGAATGGTCTAGATAATTCCCGAAATTTACCAATACAACATTTAAGACTATGCCTTTTTACCATAAAATGGGGGAAATACCGCACAAGCGCCATACGGTTTTCAAAAAACCAGATGGCTCGCTGTATTATGAACAACTTTTTGGAACCATAGGTTTTGATGGTATGTACACGAATTCGTATCACACTTACCGGCCTACCATGGTCAAGGAAATACGTGGAAGCTACAGCGTAAAGCCAGAAATCGCACTGGAGAACCATTTGAAATCGTATCGCTTGAAAGGGTTTCAAGTGCCGCCACAACCCGATTATCTGGACAGTCGCAAGACGGTTCTCGTCAATAGCGATGTAGCCATTGTACTTGCGGCACCGCAGGAATCCTTGCGGGATTACTTTTACAAAAATGCAGATTCAGACGAGTTGTTGTTTGTACATGAGGGAACTGGAACCTTGCGTACACATCTGGGAAATCTGGAGTTCAAATATGGAGATTATCTATTGATCCCAAGAGGCGTCATTTATCAGATTGATTTTGATACTCCCGTGAATCGACTTTTTATTGTAGAAAGCAGACGTCCTATTTATACCCCTAAGCGGTATAGGAACCATTTTGGCCAGCTTCTAGAGCATTCTCCCTTTTGTGAACGCGACCTGCGCAGGCCAGAACAATTGGAAACCCATGACGAGAAGGGTGAGTTTTTGATCAAGATTAAAAAACAGGACGAGATCTTTGAAATGGTCTATGCCTCGCACCCCTTTGATGTAGTGGGTTATGATGGGTATAATTATCCGTATGCATTTTCCATACACGATTTTGAACCCATCACTGGACGCATCCATCAACCGCCGCCTGTGCACCAGACCTTTGAAACGGATGCCTTTGTCGTTTGTAGCTTTGTTCCCAGAAAGTACGACTACCATCCAGACAGTATTCCAGCGCCCTACAACCATAGCAACATTGATAGCGATGAAGTCTTGTATTATGTGGACGGTGATTTTATGAGCCGTAACGATATTGAGAAAGGACATATTTCCCTGCATCCTGGTGGTATACCGCATGGTCCACACCCAGGCGCCGTAGAACGCAGCATAGGACAAACAGAAACTGAGGAACTTGCCGTGATGGTAGACACCTTCAAACCATTGAAAGTGACCAAAGCAGGTCTGGAAATCGCAGACGATTCCTACCACAAAAGCTGGCTGGATCACGATTAACCTCCCTAAACCAATCCCATTGAACGAAATCAAAAATAAATTATCGGCAGATCCAGGAGCTCTGGTTATAGGTATTATCGCCATCGTCATTATAACAACTGGTTGTTGTTGCGGTATTCTTTCTGTCCCCACGCTCATCGCCACTATAGTAGGATGGGTCTGGGCTGCGAAAAGCAAGAAGGCATATCTTGAAAACCCGAATCAATATGATGCTAAAAGTTATTCCAATGTCAAAATTGGGCTTCTATTAAATGTGATTGCGACAATTGTTATCGGCATATTACTCACCTTGGGATTATTTTTTCAAGGGTTAAGTTTATTTGATCCAGAAAATTATTTTGACAAATTAGAGAACAGGAGCTTTAACGAAATTGAGAATGAGACCATTACTGATGAAGAAGTGGATACTTGGAACTACGAAGACACTATAGACAGTACACAAGTGGACCAACCGGTAAAACTGGATCCCATTGAGGATAGTATTTAAAAAGCAATTATGAAGATCAAACAGTCCTTTTTAGCATTTCAAACTCGAGCGATGTGGTGATTCTAGGAATACCTCCATTCACCTACTATTCACTCACTAAATAATTGACCTCATGCCTGCAGAAATAAAAAAACTTAAAGACCTAAAAAACACCGAGTATAGCCTCAAGAAATTGTTCCCTGAGGCGGAAGACTTCTTGCCCCTATTAGGCACAGACTATGTAGAGCTCTACGTAGGGAATGCAAAACAAGCCGCTCATTTTTATAAAACTGCTTTTGGCTTTCAATCGCTGGCTTATGCGGGACTGGAAACAGGGGTAAAAGATCGCGTGTCCTATGTATTGCAACAAGACAAAATAAGGCTGGTACTTACCACCCCTTTACAAAAAGGAGGTGACATCAACCGGCATATTGACGAACATGGCGATGGCGTCAAAGTAGTGGCACTGTGGGTAGAAGACGCCACCAAAGCTTACGAAGAAACCACCAAACGAGGAGCCAAACCCTATCAAAAACCAACCAAGGAAACGGATGAGCACGGAAAAGTGATCCGTTCAGGAATCTATACCTACGGAGAAACCGTACATATGTTTGTGGAACGCAAAAACTATGAGGGTATCTTTTTACCAGGATTCAAAAAATGGGAGTCTCATTACAACCCAGAACCTGTAGGATTAAAGTTCATTGATCACATGGTAGGTAATGTAGGCTGGAACGAAATGAACGACTGGTGCAGGTTTTATGGAGAAGTCATGGGGTTTGCCCAGATCATCTCCTTTGCAGATAACGACATCGCTACGGAATATACGGCCTTGATGAGCAAGGTGATGAGCAATGGCAATGGTCGTGTCAAATTCCCTATTAACGAACCCGCAAAAGGAAAGAAGAAATCACAGATTGAAGAATACCTTGATTTTTACAATGGCCCAGGTGTTCAACATATTGCAGTAGCTACAGATGATATCGTGGCTACAGTAAGCGCTATGAGAGATCGAGGCGTAGAGTTTTTATACGTACCTGATGAATATTACGATGACCTGTTGGAACGTGTGGGTGAGATTGATGAAGATGTGGAAGTCCTTAAAAAACACGGAATCCTTATTGATCGCGATGAAGAAGGGTATCTATTACAGTTATTTACAAAGACAATTGTCGACAGACCTACTATGTTTTTTGAAGTGATACAACGCAAAGGAGCACAATCCTTTGGGGTAGGAAACTTCAAAGCACTGTTTGAGGCCATAGAAAGAGAACAGGCCTTGCGCGGTACACTCTAAAAACTTGGAATAGGTTTTGTAACCTAACAACCGGAGCAACTTAAAGGCGCTTCATATAAGTCATGAAAAGAACGATATTACTTTTGCTTGCAGTATTTACCATAAGCGTGGGATTTGCTCCCAGTTATGAGACCCCACCTCAAAAATCCTATGACAATGGTGAGTGGTTCAAGTTTCGGATTCATTATGGAATATTCAATGCCAGTTATGCTACTCTAGGTGTCGAGAACACGTCCCTTAACGGCAAACAAGTCTATCATCTTAAGGGAAAAGGAGAGTCTACTGGACTGATGCATTTGTTTTTTGAAGTCAACGATCGGTACGAGAGCTATGTTGACAAAAAAACAGGTGCACCCTATCGTTTTATTAGAAATATTGATGAAGGTGGTTATACAAAAGACATCCAGATTGATTTTGATCATGACTCTAAAAAGGCAACCATCAACGATAAAAAGAACAAGGACATTAAGACTATGGACATCAAACCTGGTACACAGGACATGATATCCTCTTTTTATCATTTGCGTAACTTAGTTGATGCAGAAACACTTACCACAGGCGATGAATTCCTTCTCCCTATGTTTTTTGATGCAGAGAATCACGACTTCAAAATGAAATTTCTAGGTCGGGAGGTGGTTAAAACCAAATTTGGTAAAATCAAGGCTTTAAAATTTAGACCTTATGTGCAGTCGGGTCGTGTGTTTAAGGAAGAAGAAAGCTTGACGGTATGGATCAGTGATGATGAGAATAAAATCCCATTGAAGATTCAGGCAAAACTAGCGGTTGGATCTTTAACAGCAGACCTAGATGCGTTTAAAGGACTGCGTCATTCTTTCAAAAAAATCGTTGAGTAGTTCCTTTTTAGCGATTCATTGGATTTAAAGTGGGCTTCAGGGCGCAATTCGCTTATGTTATGTATTTTTACAAATTCTTAACATATACACCTCTATGTCGGATCAGATATCCCCAGAAATCGCGGAACGTATACACTTGCTAGAGAAAAAGTTTAAAAACTCTGGGCAGGACATGCTTTCCTATCTCGATGGACTTCTCTACGATCAGTACATCACTTACTGGGATTACATACGACTCGATACACTTTTGAGCCTACAAGTTCCTTCCACGTCCTTTCCTGATGAGATGATTTTCATAGGATACCATCAGATTACGGAATTGTATTTTAAGCTTGTAATTCACGAGCAATTGCAGATCATTGAACAGGAACACCTTACAGGTACGTACTTTTTGGAAAAAATACGCCGTATCAACAGGTACTTTAACGTGATGATCAACAGCTTTGAGGTGATGATCAAAGGGATGGAACGCGAGCAGTTCCTCAAGTTCCGCATGTCGTTATTACCCGCTAGTGGATTTCAGAGTGCCCAGTTCCGTATGATTGAGTTTTATGCGACAGATATGCTGAATCTTGTTCATTATGAGGAGAGAGCACGCTTTCGCGAAAGCGAAAAACCCACCAGTATCCCAACACTTTTCAAAAATATTTACTGGAAACGTGGAGGCATCGACAAATCTACCGGTGAAAAGACGCTCACACTAAAGCAATTTGAAAAACGTTATACCCCTAGATTCCTAAGAATTGCACAGCAAGTGAAGCACACGAACATCTATCAACGGTACCTTTCCCTTCCTAAAGAGGAACAAATCCCAGAATTAAAGGAGGAGCTGCGCAAAATGGATCAAAATGTGAATGTCAACTGGCTGTTGATGCACATGGGTGCAGCACACCGTTACCTGCGCAAAGAAGGTGGAAGTATAAAAGCCACTGGAGGCACTAATTGGAAAGAATTTTTACCGCCCAGCTTTCAAAAAATTTCCTTTTTCCCAACCTTGTGGAGCGATGAAGAACATCAGGAATGGGGAAAGCAATGGGTGCAACACTTATTTAATACCCCTACAACAGAATGAAGAAATTGATTTCCCTAGCATTTACTGCATGTCTGGTCCTTACCTCGTGTAAAGACCAGCCCAAAGAGCTTGCCGTTCTAGAACATATAAACATTAAGCCCGCCTATTTATACGGGTACGACCTCAACAACTACAATGTCATTGAAGACACCGTAAAGCCTGGAGCTACCTTTAACGAGTTGATTGCCTCCCATTTAGTTCAAGGACAGAGCGCTTATGATGCGGCCATTACCATGGATTCTGTCTTTCCATTGCGGAAGATACAGGCAGGAAAACCCTATAAAATTATCAAGCGTAAGGATAAAGCAGGAACACCAGAGGCTTTTGTTTATGAGGCTAGTCGTATGGATTATGTATTGCTCAAGCTGACGGGAGAAATGAAGGCGCAACCCAATCAACATCCCGTCACCATAAAACGCAAAACGGCTACAGGCGTGATACGGTCCACCTTATCAGAAGCCATGGAAGAGGAAGGCCTGGGAATGAGTGCGATCTACGAATTAAGCGATATCTATAAATGGACCATAGACTTTTTCAAACTTCAAGAAGGGGACAAGTTCAAGATGATCTATCAGGAACGCTACGTCAACGACACTATTTACGACGGTATTGAAGCCATTGATGTCGCCATTTTTGAAACCGGCGGTAAACCCTATTATGCCTTTGATTATGTAACGGACAGCATCAATGGAAAACGTGATTATTACGATGATGCAGGAAAGACCTTGAGGAACTTTTTCTTGAAAGCTCCCGTAAACTATACGAGAATTTCCAGCAGGTACAGCGGTAACAGATTCCACCCGGTACAAAAAAGATGGAAGGCACATAGAGGTACTGATTATGCTGCGGGTTATGGAACCCCTATCGTTTCTACCGCTAACGGCGTGGTAACAAAGTCAGGTTACACCAGCGGTAATGGAAACTATGTGAAGGTGCGGCACAATGCTACCTATGAGACCCAGTATTTGCACATGACCAAAAGATTAGTAAAAGTAGGCCAACGTGTGAAGCAAAATGAAACCATTGGTACTGTGGGAAGTACGGGACTAGCCACTGGACCTCATGTTTGTTATCGATTTTGGGTAAATGGAGTGCAGGTGGATCCCTACAAACAAAATCTTCCCAGCGCAGAGCCTTTGCCTAAGGACCAACTCACCCTTTTCAAAAAATACATCGAGCCCTTGCGAACGGAAATTGACAACCTACCTTATAAAGACACCGACGTCATTCTATGAAAAACACCAACCCAACCGAAACCTCCTCTTGGGAAATTTTAAAAGAACATTACCGCAACCTCAAAGATTTTGATCTTAGAAAGGCATTTGAGGGGAATCCTTCTAGAGCAGAGCAATTCACTCTAGTAGATGAAGATTTTTATGTAGACCTTTCTAAAAATCTTCTTACTACGGCTACTAGAGATGTGTTAGTAAACCTGGCAGAAGAATGTCATCTTCAAGAAGCTATGGATTCCTATTTCAATGGGGAACCCATCAACCGTACAGAAGGAAGGTCAGTCTTGCACACCGCGTTGAGAACACCTCTTGATAAAGCAGATGCTAAGGTGGCAGATTATGTCAAGGACGCTTTAGAGAGCAAAGAAAAAATGTTTGAATACGTGGATCAGATCCACAGCGGGAAGCTCACCACATTTGACGGGAATAAGTTTGACACTGTGGTCAACATAGGAATAGGAGGCAGCGATTTAGGGCCGGTAATGATCTACAACGCTTTGGAAGCCTATCATAACGGTATTAAAGTCCACTTCGTCTCAAACGTAGAAGGCGACCATGTAGAGGAAACGCTTAAGAAATTAAATCCCAAGACCACCCTTTTTGTCATTGTCTCAAAATCCTTCGGGACTCAGGAAACGCTCACAAACGCTACCACCATACGTGATTGGTTTACGCAGGAAGTTAGTGCAGCCGCTGTAAGCAAACACTTTATTGCGGTAAGCAGTAATGTGGATCGAGCGACACAATTTGGTGTGGATCAAAAAAACATCTTTCCCATGTTTGATTGGGTAGGAGGACGTTTCTCGCTGTGGAGCACGGTTGGAATGTCAGTGGCTTTAGGAGTGGGCACCGCCCATTTTCAGCAGCTGCTAGACGGTGCTCACGCCATGGATCTTCATTTTAAGGAAACTCCATTCAAGGAAAATATTCCGGTACAACTCGCGCTATTGACCATCTGGTACAACAACTTTTTCAAGGCAGAGAGTGAAGCCATTATTCCCTACACCCAATACCTTCAAAAACTTCCCAGCTACCTGCAACAGGCCATCATGGAGAGCAACGGGAAAAGTGTGGACAAGAATGGAGATCCAGTGAATTATCAGACAGGAACTATCGTTTGGGGCGAGCCAGGAACCAACTCGCAACACGCCTTCTTTCAATTGATCCATCAGGGAACTAAACTGATTCCTGCTCAATTTATCGCTTTCGCGAAAGCGAAATACCACCACCCAGACCACCACAATAAATTGATGGCCAACTTTTTTGCACAAACAGAAGCCCTCATGAACGGCAAGTCAGAAGCAGAGGTACGCGAAGATCTTATGAATTCTAACTTGTCCGACGAGCATAAAAAGCTATTGCTCCCGTTTAAGGTGTTTGCTGGGAACAAACCTACAACCACCATTCTTATAGATGAGCTGACTCCAAGGAGCATAGGCAAGCTTGTCGCCATGTACGAACATAAGATTTTTGTGGAAGGCGTGATCTGGAATATTTACAGTTATGACCAGTGGGGTGTCGAGCTGGGAAAAGTTCTAGCAGATCACATATTTGACGATATTCAACAGCGTAAAACAGCCGGACACGACGCTTCTACCGCGGCATTACTTAAGCAGTTCTATTCTAAATTATCCTAGATTAAACATTATCAACACCTTATAGTTGAAAAGTAAGTGGTTAATTAATGATAGCTTAATGTTGAGGTACTGTTAAACTACTTATTTTTGCACCAACCAAAATTAATAAATCGATTCACAAATGAACAAATCATTACAAATTTTCCTGTTTCTAGGAATGATTCTAAGCTCGATGGCTGTGATGGGACAAGGGGTTACCACCTCCTCCATTAACGGTCGCGTAGTAGAAGGAGTAGACCAACCTCTTCTAGGAGCCACCATTGTCGCGGTGCACACTCCCACAGGAACCACCTATGGTTCTATAACTGATATTGACGGTTATTACCGCATCAACAACATGCGTGCAGGTGGACCGTACAACATCAGCATTACTTATGTAGGTAAAGAAGACTTAGTATTGACTAACATCAACCTCCAGTTAGGACAGTCTGAAAGTATCAATGCTACGCTTAAAGATGCTACTAATGCGTTGGATGAGATCGTTATTCAGGCACGTCGCAATGGTATTTTTGATAGTGGCCAGACGGGACCACAGACCAACATCTCCACTCGCGAGATTGAGGCTCTTCCTACGGTTACCCGTGATATTGCAGACCTATTGAGAAAGACGCCACAGGCTTCTGTTTCAGAGGGCGGTGGAATCAGTCTAGCTGGTCAAAATAACCGTTACAACTCTTTCTATATCGATGGTGCGGTAAGTAATGATGTTTTTGGTCTTGCCAGTACTGGTACAAATGGTGGTCAGATAGGGGTTAATCCTATCTCTCTAGATGCTATTGAATCTTTCTCTGTCAACCTTGCTCCTTTTGATGTACGTCAATCTGGTTTTGCTGGTGGTGCAATCAATGCAATTACACGTTCAGGTACGAATACCTGGTCTGGATCTGTTTATGGATATTACAGGAATGAAGATCTAGCAGGTAAGACCCCAGGTGGTTTTGATGCTACGACTAGAGAGAAACTAGACGAATTTACAGCCACACGCGTTGGTGCCCGTATTGGTGGTCCCATCATCGAGAATAAATTATTCTTTTTTGTGAATTATGAAAGACAAGATGAAGAGACCCCACGTTTCTTTGACGCCGCTGCCTACAATGGAGATTCCTCTGTTGCTCAAATCCAGACGTTACAACAAAATTTGATCAGCAATTTCGGTTACAATCCAGGTGGTTTTGAAGATGGAACACAATCGTTGACTTCAGATACGTTTACGATTCGTTTGGATTATAACTTAGATGATAAGAATACATTTACATTAAAGCACAACTACGTTAGTGGAGAGTCTAATTCTCCCAGCTTGAGTAATTCAAACAACATCAACTTTTCTAACGCTGGTATCCTTTTCCTATCTGATACCAACAGCTCTACATTTGAATGGAGAACTACCAATGGTTCCAACCTGTCCAACAACTTAGTTATTGGATATTCTACAGTCAATGATGATAGAGATCCAATAGGAAATAATTTCCCAAGAGTTCAAATCAATGACGGGAATAATGGAAGAATCACTTTTGGTTCTGAAGCATTTTCTACTGGTAATATTCTAGACCAGACCTTGTTTAATGTTACCAATAGTTTTGAGATACAATCTGGTGCTCATAACATCACTTTAGGTGGTAGTTTTGAATACTTCGATGTAAGAAACGTATTTGTGAGACAAAATTTCGGTCAATACCAATTCTTGAGTCTTGCAGACTTCAACACTTATTTTGATAATGACCCAACTAATGATGTAGCGGCAGATTCTTATGACTATAGCTATTCTTTACTAGATCCAGCAGGAACTACTGGAGATGATATACAGGCAGCAGCAGCAGCATTTAGTTATTCACAAGTAGGCCTTTATGCACAGGATGCGTGGAACTTAACGGACAACTTCCGTTTAACGTATGGTGTACGTTTTGACGTACCATTCTTTGAAGATGGTACTGTAAATGAAGATTTCAATACAAGAACCGTTGCATTACTTGAAGATGCTGGAAAAGATCTTCAGGGGGCTCGTGTTGGAACTCCTATCAAAAGTCAAATTCACGTTGCTCCACGTTTAGGAATCAACTGGGATGTCAATGGAGACAATACCACACAGGTACGTGGTGGTATAGGAGTATTTACTTCTAGAATCCCATTGGTATGGCCAGGTGGTGCTTACAACAACAACGGAGTTTCCATAGGGTCTGTTGATGAAAGAGATTTCCCAGGAAGAGATGTGTTTTTTAATCCAGATCCTACCAACCAACCTATAGGTAACGGTGCAGCACCAGGTAGCGGAGAACTAGGAGGCCAGATTGACCTTTTCGCTCCAGATTTTAAATTACCACAGGTATTAAAATACAACATCGGTATTGACCAGCAACTAGGTGTTTGGGGCTTGATCGCATCTGCAGATTTCCTTTACAACGACGTGCTACAAAACGTTACTTATGAAAACGTAAACAGCATAGGTCCAGTAGGTACCTTAAACGGTGCAGACAACCGTTTGTATTACAACGGTCGAAGAATTGACAATACCTACAGCAACGTTTATCTAGGAACAAATACAAATGAAGGTTATTCCTATAACGCTACGTTTTCATTAACTAAGCCCGTACAAAACGGTTTTGGAGCTCAAGCTTCCTATACCTATGGAGACGCTGCGTATGTGTTTGAAGGGACTTCTTCACAAAACAGCAGTCAGTGGAGAAACGTGCTAACCGTTAACGGTAAAAACACAGCACAGTTACAAAACTCTCAATTTGCTACAGGTCACCAGATCCTAGCAAGTGGTACCTATGACTTAACCTGGAGCGAGAATATCTCCACTACATTTGGACTGTTCTATACAGGTCAGGAAGGCCAACGTATTTCCTACAAGTATAATGAAGGAAGAGACTTGCTAGGGGATGACTCTCGTGACAATGCGTTACTTTATGTCCCTGCAAATGCAAGCGAGATCAATCTTGTTCCTTTCACAAGAGAAGGACAGGTCATTACCGCTGCAGAGCAATATGCTGCTCTTGACCTTTTCATTGAAAGAGATGAGTATTTGAGAACCCGTCGCGGACAGTATGCAGAAGCTAATGCGAGCCGTGCTTCCTGGAACCACAGTATCGACTTCAAATTATTGCAAAACTTTTCGATTTATACAGGAGCTGACAAAGAAAACAAGAATACACTGCAACTTTCTGTTGACCTTTTCAACGTTGCAAACTTCTTGAACAAAGATTGGGGCGAGCGCACGTTTGTACCAGGATTTGGTGAAGTAGGATTGATTACGACACAAAGAGGAGGTCCAGACCCACAGTTTACATTTGATCCTACCTTCTTGAACAGTGATGTAGAAGTGATCGATGATGGTGGAACTAGATCATCCAGATGGCAAATGCAAATAGGTGCTAGATACACGTTCAACTAGGACACTATTTCAAATTAAATTTCAGAACCCGACTCTACCGAGTCGGGTTCTTTGTTTTTGAACTATTTTTGTCAAAATCAATTGACCATGTACGAAATCTTAAAAACAGCCCATTCTGGTTGGGCCTATCTTCTCTTATTAGTTCTAGCCGTTGCCACCATAAATGCATTAATTGGTTTCTTTGCCAAAAAAGAATTTGGTAATAAAGACTTTAGCCTAGCATTAGTGGGATTGATCGTGACGCACATTCAATTATTGATAGGACTTGCATTGTGGGCCTTTTCACCGTACTCCAACCTATTGTTCACGAACACATCTGAAGTCATGAGCACTCCCGCGCTTAGATTGCTCGCACTGGAGCACCCATTAATGATGATCATTGCAGTAACTCTGCTCACCATAGGATATTCCAAACACAAGAAGAAGATTGTAAGCCGCGGCAAATTCAAGATGCTAGCGATATTCTACACTCTCGCATTCCTGGTCGTATTGAGCCGCCTTCCGTGGAGTCAGTGGATGTAGCGTGAGCCTTGAGTTATGAGCTATGAGTTTTCACTCTACTCGATCAAAAATCGTTAATCCTTTAACGCTTTGTATTTTAACTTACGTATCCAGTTCGCTCATTTATATTTCATCAATTTTCATACAAACCATCGACCAATCGCATGACCGAAATTATTGATTTAAGTCAGGAAATCTATGAAGGGATGCCGGTTTACAAGGATCTTCCTCAGGTTAAAATGACGGTTCATAATTCACATGAAGAGTGGAGCGGCATCCAAAACCCTGAAATAAAAACTCCTGCGGTTCATAAATTAGAGTTGGGAGAACATACAGGAACCCATGTGGATGCTATCAATCATATGGCGATCCAGCATAAAGGTAAGTCAATTGATACCATGCCTTTATCCATGTTTTACACGCAAGGTATCTGTTTGGATTTCTCACACAAAGGTCTAAAGGAATTGATCGAAGTCTACGAAATTAAAGAGGCCTGCGCGATTGCTAACTTAGAAATACGACCAGGCGACACCGTTCTTCTTTACACAGACCACTACCGGAAACACTTTGAAACTTCCAACTGGTCCAACGGCCCAGGAATCTCAGCAAGCGCAGCAAAATGGTTGGGAGAAAAGAAAATTGCTGCTTTTGGTGTGGAAACCATGTCTCCTGGTGTTCCCGGAGTTTCAAACAAAGAAGTCCATCACATTTGCGGTGAGTTGAACTTCACTCATTATGAAAATATGGTAAACCTTCACTTACTCCTAGATAGAGGCCGATTCCGATTTATAGGGTTACCGTTGAAAATTAGAGGTGGGACTGGATCACCAGTTCGAGCAGTGGCTGTTTTTGAACTATGAGCTATGAGCTATGAGTTTTCACTCCACACGTTCAAAAATAGTTAAGAGACAATTACCCTAATCCTTTAACGCTTTGTCATTTAACCAACGCATCCAATCCGCTCGGTTATATCCGATCAATTCCCATAAAAAAACCCGTTCCAAAAATACAAACCCCAACCCAATCACAAATCTAACTCCCTCTCCACCAGAGAGGGCTGGGGTGAGGAGATCCACTGTTTAGTCCGCTTTCGCGAAAGCGAAAACCCTACAATTCCCAACAAATTCAGTTATTGTACCGTAGTTTCAGCTGTTGCTTCCAACGGCATCACGGCATTCAATCGGTCAAATGCCTTATCAATAGATTTAACATGATCCATTTTAAGCAGTAATCGCATTCCAGACCTGGTTTGCTTTTGTTTCACTTGGATCTTGCTATCCCGATGGCTCATCGTCTGCATGATGTGGCCAAAGGTCGCACTGTCGTAAAACTTGCTTTTTTCATCTGCAATGAAGTAACCCACGAATTGTCCTTGCTTCATAATGATCTTTTCCAGCCCCATGCGGCTGGCGATCCATTTTACCTTGATGCTGGTCAATAAATCCTCTGCAGGATCAGGTAGTTCGCCAAAACGATCTATCAGTTCTTTTTTGAAAACATCCAATCCTGCCTCGTCTTCCACTTCATTGAGTTTAGAATATAAAGCAAGGCGCTCAGTAACGCTGTTGATATAATCGTCTGGAAAGAGCAGCTCAAAGTCTGTATCGATGGTAACGTCGTTCACATGTTTCTTATTGGCTACTTCTTGTGTGGGATAAAGATCCTTGAATTCGTTTTCCTTCAATTCCTCAATGGCTTCGCTCAAAATCTTTTGGTAGGTATCAAAGCCTATCTCATTGATAAAACCACTTTGTTCACCACCCAAAATATCACCGGCTCCTCGTATCTCAAGGTCCTTCATCGCAATATTAAAACCACTGCCCAATTCTGAAAAACTTTCGATGGCCTGGATGCGCTTGTGGGCATCGGCAGTCATCATGTCGTAGGGTGGAGTGATAAAGTAACAAAATGCCTTTTTGTTACTACGCCCTACCCGTCCACGCATCTGGTGCAGGTCTGAGAGTCCAAAATTGTTGGCATTATTGATAAATATGGTATTTGCATTGGGAACATCCAGACCGCTTTCAATAATGGTTGTACTGACTAAAACATCAAATTCACCGTTCATAAAGGCCAGCATCATTTGCTCGAGTTTCTTACCGTCCATTTGACCGTGACCTATGCCTACTTTGGCATCTGGTACGGAGCGTTGGATCATTCCTGCTACTTCCGTGATGTTCTCAATACGGTTATGTACAAAAAACACCTGGCCGCCGCGGGAAATCTCATAGCTGATCGCATCGCGAATGGTTTCTTCAGAAAACCGCACCACATGTGTTTCTATAGGATGCCTATTGGGGGGAGGCGTCTTGATCACACTCAAATCACGTGCTGCCATGAGCGAGAACTGCAAGGTGCGCGGGATGGGCGTTGCCGTAAGCGTGAGGGTATCAATATTTTCCTTGAGGGTCTTGAGCTTGTCTTTCACCCCTACACCAAATTTTTGCTCCTCATCTATAATCAACAGGCCTATATCCTTGAATTTGACTGCCTTGCTCACCAGCTGATGGGTTCCTATCACAATGTCAATACTACCGTTTGCCAGTCCTTCAAGTACTCCCTTGCGTTCCTTGGCCGTGCGGAACCTATTAAGATAATCCACAGTCACCGGCATATCTGCCAGGCGCTCTCTAAAAGTTTTTGCATGTTGAAAGGCCAGAATCGTCGTAGGTACAAGCACCGCCACTTGCTTCCCGCTTACTGCTGCCTTGAAGGCGGCACGTATTGCCACCTCTGTTTTCCCAAAGCCCACGTCCCCACAGACCAATCGGTCCATAGGCCGCTCGCTTTCCATGTCGTTTTTGACATCTTGGGTAGCACTGCTTTGATCTGGTGTGTCTTCATAGATAAAACTAGCTTCCAGCTCATTTTGCAGGTACCCATCCGGTTCGTATTGGAAGCCTTTGTTGGCGCGTCGTTTTGCGTACAGTTTGATCAGATCAAAAGCAATTTGCTTGACGCGGGTTTTAGTTTTGGCCTTTAATTTTTTCCAGGCAGGACTTCCCAGTTTATAGATTTTGGGCACCTTTCCATCCTTGGCCGCATAACGTGTGATCTTGTGCAAGGAGTGAATGGAAACGTAAAGAATATCACGCTCTCCATAAAACAGCTTGATCGCTTCCTGCATCTTGCCGTTGACATCGATTTTTTGCAACCCGCCAAATTTTCCTATTCCATGGTCGATATGGGTCACGTAATCGCCTATTTCCAGCGTATTCAGCTCCTTAAGTGTAATGGCCTGCTTTTTTGCATAGCCGTTCTTCAAGTGGAACTTATGGTAGCGATCAAAGATCTCGTGGTCTGTATAACAGGCGATGCGCAAATCATGATCGATAAACCCTTGGTATAGGGTCATGATCACGGTTTCATAAGAAACATGGGCGCCCATGTCGTCAAAAATGTCCTTGAATCGTTTGGCCTGTTGTGCAGAGCTGCAAAATAGGATTGTTTTATAGCCGTCCTCCTCATTTTGCTTCAGGTTGTCGATCAGCAAGTCAAACTGTTTGTTGAAAGCGGGCTGTGGTGCAGTGCGGTAGACGATATCTGCCTGACTTCCAGAGAACTCTATGCAGTTATATTCTTGTAACTGTTCTTGCAACAAGGCAGCCTTGCAGAAAATATCCTGTGGCTCCAACTGTTTTATCCCGCCTTGCAGATTGCTGTAGGCTTCTTCCGCTTTCGCGAAAAGCGAATCAATACGACCATAAAGCATGTCCACATTTTGGGCAAACACGGCGGTTTTATTGGACAGGTATTTCAGGAAGCTTTCTCGCTGGTCGTCGGAATGCTTGTTTTCTACGTTGGGAATGACAGAGATCTTCTTGATCTTGTCCTTAGACAACTGAGTTTCCACATCAAAAATGCGGATGGAATCAATCTCGTTTCCAAAAAACTCGATGCGATAGGGCTCATCATTGGAAAATGAAAAAACGTCCAAAATCCCTCCTCTCAATGAAAATTCGCCTGGTTCAGTTACAAAATCAACTCGTTTAAAAGCATATTCAAACAAGACCTCGTTTGCAAATTCAATGGAGATCTGGTCTCCCACGGCAATCTTGAGCGTGTTCTTTTCCAGCTCTTTGCGGGTCACCACCTTTTCAAATAAGGCTTCTGGATAGGTGACAATGATGGCAGGTTTCTTACGAGAATTGATCCGGTTTAAAACCTCAGCACGCAAGAGGACGTTAGCATTATCTGTTTTTTCTATCTGGTATGGACGTCTGTAGCTTCCTGGATAGAAAAGCACATCCTTCTCGCCTATCATTTTTTCTAGGTCGTTCAAGTAGTAGGCGGCCTCCTCCTTATCGTTTAAAATAAGCAGGAACGGCTTGTCTGCTTTTCCAAAAACATTCTTGATTGCAAAGGAAAGTGAACTACCCACCAGCCCCTGCACCTTCAACTTTCCTTGTGACAAGGCAATATGTTCCTCTAGACTGGCAGCTTGTGCCGTCTTGCCGTAAGCTTCAATAATTTCTGGATATCCCAAAAGGTGTAGAATTGGGCACAAAGATAACTTGCCTCGGCGGCTGTAACCAAATATTGAGAATTCTTTCACAGCCATCCACTTCTCAATAGCTACTTTTAGGCATGAAGCATTACGACGTATTTATTCTGGGTACCGGCACCGCTGGAAAATTAATTGCCAACCGTTGCACCAGCGCCGACCTTAAGGTAGGCATTATTGACAATCGCAACTATGGCGGCACCTGCTCCCAGCGTGGTTGTGATCCCAAAAAATTGATGCTGGCCAGCAGTGAAGCGCTAGAAGCCGCAAGAACTATGAAAGGGGATGGGATTTCTGGGGACGTAGCCATTAACTGGCGGGATGTTTACAATTATGCCCGCAGGTACACCCAAAACATTCCCGATAATACAAAAGAATACCTAAAGGAACTGGGCGTGGATTGCTACCATGGCGATGGCCATTTTGAGGACTCAGAAACATTCACTTTTGGCAATACCTCCATTACCGCAAATAAGTTTGTGATTGCAACAGGAATGACTCCTTTACAATTACAGATCCCTGGAGCAGAACACCTACTGACCAGCGATGACTTTTTTCAACTAAAAGATTTACCCGAAAAAATGATTTTCATAGGCGGTGGATATATAGGTATGGAATTTAGCCACATGATGGCCAGAGCCGGTGTCAAGGTAACCGTCATAGAAATGGGCAATCAAATCCTTTCGCCCTTTGAAGAGTTTACCACAGGCTTTTTGGAGAAGGAATCTAGAGAATTGGGTATTGATATACTTTTAAACGCTCAAGCGGCGGCTGTAGAAAAGGAAGACGGTCGCTATATCGTGAAATACAGCCATGAAGGTACGTTGCATCAAATCACAACTGACCTTGTCTTTAATACCGCAGGCCGTATTCCTGCCTTGAAAAAACTGAAGCTAGAAAATGCAGGAGTGGTTACAGATCGGTCTGGAGTTGTAGTGAACGAGTATCTCCAAAGCTCCACAAACGAGTGTTTCTATGCCTGCGGCGATGTCTCTAACATGAATATACCACTAACGCCCTTAAGCGGCCTGGAGGCCACTGTAGCTGCCAAAAATATCATTGGAGAAAACAAACACCCTTTCTTTCCCGTAAAAATCCCTAGTGTCGCCTTTACCATACCGCAAGTAGCAGGAATTGGAATGACCGAAAAACAGGCTGCCAAATCTGATAAAAAATTCACTGTACATGCCCAGGACACTAGCGAATGGTTCAATACCAGACGCATTCATGCAGGCTCTTATGCCTACAAGATCATCGTGGAGGATGGAACAGACATGATCTTGGGAGCTCATATTGTTTCCCGTGAGGCATCAGAAACCATCAACATATTCTCTGTAGCCATGAACCACAACATTAAGTTCCAATTTCTACAACAAACCATATTTACCTATCCCAGCTGGGCAAATGACATCAGGAGTTTTTAGGATTTAGAAGCACGCCACTGCTGGAACTTGAGCATGGGATTGGTAGATCTGTTTTGATACCCATGAATGCAGATGTTGATAAAGATAACAACCGCCGCTCCTAGCGCTAGATAGGCAAGGTCATCCATAGTTCCTGCGTGGCGCACATAAATCGCGATCAATGCCCAGATGGCAGCGCTGGCAAATTCCCGCATATTCCGGTACCAGATCATCAATAGGTTGATGACCGTTGCAATTACGATCATGCCCAATGTTGCTAACACCTGCTGGTGTTCTGGAATTTCAAACATCCCATTGAGGTAACTGGCCACATTTGCAATAATTGCCACGCTTATCCAGCCCGTATACAGACACAGAGGCCACCACACAAAGGCAATTACCGGGAACGGCGCATCCCACAGTTCCATATCCAGATTCTTGATACACAACAAGAGACTTATCAGGATTCCCACCATGCAAATCACAGAGACAGCGATCATTTCTTCCAGCCACACGGCCACCCATACCGTACAACATATATTTGCCAGTAAGAAATAGGGAAATGTAGTGATCACAAAATTGGTCCTGTAGCTGCGAGGCTGTAATGATTTCGCTTGCGCGAAAGCTGCATAAACTCCATAAACCCCAAAAACCAACAACATCAAAAATATCAATCCCCAGATGGAAAAGGCATAACTGGCCGGCGTGAATAGGTTGTTATATTCCGCACTTAAATCGCCCACTGTTTTACCGTTGAAGTTTCCCGTATTTGCGTAGGCATTCCATGCAATCAATACAAAGACACTGAGTAGGTTGAGGATACTAATGAGTTTTTTGTACATGGGGTAGGTTTAGTGAACTAAATATAGCGCACTTTTAGGACAACTCGACCACCTCATCCTCCACACATATAAAAACACGGTTGCCTTTTTTAGGTTTTAAGGCATGCGTTCCCGTAAAATCTCCATAAGCCGGCAGTATCATTCCAAATTCCGTACAGAAAAAACAGGGCATTTTTAAGCGTTGCCTGCCAACACCGGTAAGCTTCACTGCAGGATGGATGTGGCCAGCGATATTGAAAGTGCCTTCTTTCTCTACAGGATGGTGAGTGAGCAACAGGCGGCCCATTTGCAACTGGTCGACCGTCTTGACACCCAGCATTTCAAAATGTGCTCTGGAAATCAAATCGTGGTTTCCCATAACCAGCAGCACTTCTATCGACTGCATGCGCACCCATTGTTCAAAAAAATGCCATTCGGCATTCTGGTAGGAATGAAACAGGTCTCCCAAAAACCAAATGCGGGAAGGGTGGAACTCTTCTATTACCGCATTGAGTTTATCGTATTCATTATCGTCTGCCTGTGAAGGCACCGCCATTCCATGTTTGCGGAAATGAGCGCTTTTACCCAAGTGAACATCTGCCAGTAAAATCACATCTTGTTCTACCCAATAGCAGGCACCGGTTGGGTGCAGTTGGAAATTTTGATCGTGAAGTTGGACATGGAGGTTCAAAACGTGACTTAGATTAGAAAACTAGAAAGAATAATTCAGCGCCACAATCAAATTGCGACCCGCTGCGGCAATTCCTGATGAATAGGTACGATACCGTTGATCTGTAATGTTCTCTAAAGTGGCAATGCCACTCAAGCTATCGGTAAACTGATACTGCGTTCTCAAATTGATCGTGTACCAGGAAGGAGAAAACGGATTTCCATTCCCATCACTTGCATACAAATAATCCCGCTCTTGCTGGTCTGGAGCCAACTCGTCAAAGTCAAATTGGCCATTAAAAATAGTGAAGGCGTCTACCTTCCACTTATTCTTATCAAAAACGACATGCGCATCACCAAAGGCTGGTGCAACATGACGCACGGCTACCGTACTGCCATCCTCCTCTTCCTGTTCTCCATCCAACCATGTATAATGACCGTAGAACCTAAACTGATCAGAAAATTGATAATCCAATCCTAGTTCAATACCGTAGATCTCAGAACGTTCTGAATTTTGAATGGCGCGCACTTGGCTCAATTCTCCTTGATACTCAATCCTATTCTGGCCATTAAACTCAAAATCCCGAGGCACGAGTGCATCTTTCAAGATCGTATAATAGCCCGCCACATCAATAGTCAGCTTCCTTCCAATATGCTTTTTTGCGCCTACTTCCGCAGTATAGGAATATTCAGGTTTCAGGTCTGGATTGGGAACGATAACCGTTCCAGGACTTGGGTCAAAAATCTTCCCAATGTCATCAATATTGGGTGCACGGAAAGCGGTACTTAAATTAGCACGTAATTCCCAACCGGGATCTGGCAAATAGGTAGCGCCTACCGCTCCCGTCAACGCCCCAGTTCTTACCCTTGCGGTTTCAAAGGGAAAATCAAAAAAGGTATTGTCAAAATCTGCATCGATCCAGATATAGTTGTATCGAGCTCCAGATTGTAGCGTTAGATTGTTCTTTATTTTCCACTGGTAACTGGCATAGGCTGCCAGGGATTTCCAGGTAGATCCATCCGGATAACGGGTCGCGGCATCCTGTTGTTCTCCAGTTTCAATATTGCGTACACTACCTTCAGAACTTACCTTATTATGCAGGTATTCCACCCCATAAAACAAAATATTGTCTTCCCTATTGCGACGCTCAAAATCTACAGCAGTAGTCCACGCATCCACTTGCTCATCGTTCTCAAAAAGATCAGCCGACTGGAAATTACGTGTATTTCGACTTTCATCAAATTTTTGGTAGGCCTGCGTGATGATCATTTTATCGTACCATTTTCCGTCGCCACGATGCTGCGCTTTGGCATTGAGCATCAACCATTTTTGAGGACCATAGTACCACTCTGAATTTCTGGGGTTTCCGCTTTCGCGAAAGCGGTCCAACGCATCATACCTGCTAAAATCTGAGGTAGCGGTATAGATCAATCCCAGGTCAACCTTCCACGACAGGCTGGGCTTATAGCTGAATTTTTGCAGCAGGTTGATCTGGTCATAACCCGTAGGACGCTGGACTTCAGGATCCTCGTTATCCACAACTACATCCTCGCCATTGCGACGTATGACATACCGCTCGCGCAAATAATCGTCTGGTCCATTAGAGCCCATCTTCAAATCATTGAAGGAATTGATGCTGATGCTGGTCGCACTGGCAAATTTTTCCGTACCATAATTGAAGTCGAGATGTGCCGTATTTTCTTCATTGGCAGTGGCGTAGCGCAAGATTCCGTTACCCGTGAAGGTGGTGGTTTCAACATCTGCAAATTTGGGTGTTTGGGTAAAGAAATTTAAAACGCCCCCTATCGCATCACTCCCATAGACCACACTTCCTGGGCCAAGGATCACCTCAGTACGCTCCACGCTCAATGGATCGATGGATATGACGTTTTGCAAATTCCCACCGCGGAAAATAGCGGTATTCATACGCACGCCATCCACAGTGATCAATAATCTATTGGTGGAAAACCCCCTGATCAATGGGCTGCCGCCACCTTGCTGGGATTTTTGAACATATACCTGGCCGGTTTGCTGCAATAAATCTGCACTCGTCTGCGGGTTCTGAAATACAACCTCTTCCCTGCTGGTACTGATGATGGATTGTGGAATGTCCTGCTTGCGCTGTTGAAACTTAGAAACAGATACCACCACTGCATTCATCGCTTCTGACTTTGGTTCCATAGCTACCCTGTTGTTGGAAGCTGCAATTTTTTGTTTGGTGGTTTTAAGGGTTACAAAAGCAAAGCCTTGGAAATAGATCTGTTCCAACGGGTCAAACTTTTCGAGGTCTGCTTTCCCGTCGATGTCCGTATAGGTTGATTTTTGCTTGTTTTTAGTATAGATCGCTACACCAGCTGCAGGTTCGCCAGACTTTTTATCAACGACTTGTATTTTTTGGGCAGAAAGTAAACCTGCTGTACAAAAGCAGGCAATAATTAAAGTAAAGATTTTCACGAATCGAATAGCTGTTTGAGGATGCTTAGGGAAGCCGGTTTTTTGAACGTGTGTAAATGGATCTTGAAATAATCCAGTACAAGATGGAGCAAAACACCACGCTGTTCCCTGTTGATTTTAATAGCATTTATCGCATCAAAGTTTGTACCATTGAAGACTTTAAATAAAGAACTTTCTGCTTCACTCAAGTGATGGGGCAGCATCCCGTTGTTGTCAAAAGTGCCATCCAGCATGTTGAAATAGGGAAACTCCATGGTGGTTTTATCCATCCCGAACCCCATAAGTTCACTTATGTCGAGCAAGGTCTTGATGGTAAAATTAGCGGTATGATCTGTTTGATCCAAAAACTGAAACACGTTGCTCAAGTAGTTGAACAGCTGCTCATCAGGCTGTTGCTCTGTCAATAATTGGGACAACACCTCACCGAAGAATAAGGCCACGCTGCTTTTAGCAATATCTGACGGAATGGAAATATAGACATACAAAAGGCTTGCCTCCTTGATGTATTCAAGGGTTCCCTTACCCTTATGTTGGGTCTCGATTTCCAGCTGAGTCAATGGCTGAAAAAAAGACACCCTCAATTTTCCCTTGCGGGATTTGCGAATGCCCTTGAGCATATAGCTTTGCGTTCCCAATTCTCTAGTGTAGATTCTAGCGATGAGATCTGACTCGCTATATTTAATGGTGGATAATACAATGGCTGGCGTGCGAATGATCATGCTAGCGTATCACCATAATTTTAGAAACCGTAGTTTCTATGTTATCACTGGTAGAAATGAACAACATATACACACCGGATGCTACGGGATTCCCACCAAAGCTGCGGGTGTCCCATTGAACGCTCCCGCCCTGAGAAACTACTTCAAAAACCAGATTCCCCTCTATATCTGTTATCTTGATTCTTGCGCGATCTGTCAATCCATCGATGGTCACATTACCATCATAACCAGGCTTTACGGGATTGGGAAATGCAAAAACACGTTCTAAATTTTCAGAGGGTTGACTGGTACGGTCTCCCTGAAAGGCGACAATGCCATTATCTGTCGCAAAATACACCTTGCCCGTTGCCTCGTCAATAGCAATATCATTGACGGTATTAGAAGGCAGGGGAGAATTGTTCTTAGTAAATTGAAATATCGTTTCTTGTCCAGAAGGCGAGAACAAAAAAGCACCAGAACTGGCGGTAGCGATCCACTTGCGGTTGTTCCCATCCACTTCAATATCAAGAATAGCCTCGTCTGCTAATAGTTCTCTAGGGATTCCATTTTGATCTTCAATAATGATGGCCCTGGCATCTGGAGGATTTTCAGATAGGATGCTGTTGACATTAAATAAAACACGTAATCCTAGATTACTCCCTATCCACAGCTGACCGTTTTGATCAACAGTCAGCTCGCTTACATAGTTGTTGATTAAGTTGCCCTGTTGAATCTCGTCGACTAATCGACCATAGCTATTGTTGTTTGGGTTGTAGGCTATAACCCCAAGACCTGTGGTTCCAAATATGACATTGCCTGCTCTAGTGACCACCAGTTGTGTAGCGCTTTCTTTGTTTGATCCGGCAAGTGCTGGATATCCTTCTGATACGTCCACAGACTCCCAAGATCCACTTGTATTGCGACGGTTGATCACTTCACTTACCTGTGAGGCAATGGCCCAAAAATTTCCTTGATTATCAAACGTGCTGGAAGGTATGCGTACAAAATCTGTATTAGGCGGCAAAATACTGTTCAATGTGCTGTTGTTAACTCCATATTGAGTAGCTGCAACACCATCGATAAATTGCAAAATCCCATTGTGCATGGAATTGAGATAGACCTCATCTGGATTTTCAGGATTGATAGTGATGCTCCCGATGCTGTTGATATTATTGACCTCTGCAGGTGTGTAGTTGATCCAAACTTCTTCCTCTAAATGACTGATGCCAAATTGTTCCAACGGGAAAGGATCATAAAAAATATTGTAATCTCCATAAGCTACCCACAGCTCATTAGGCGAGGCAGCAACAGAGAAAGCACGATTTCTGGTAGGTCCATCTGCAACGATAAATTCAGATACACTGGTTTCATTGCGATCCAGCCGTATCATACCGCGGTCAAAAGTTCCTATATAAAGATCGTTCCCACTCACGTTTGCACTGGTAAAACGATAGTTGACCCCATTGATATCAGTAATGCTAGATAGAAGATTCCCACCCGCATCCAGGATTTGCACAAAGTTGCTGCCCGTGATCGTTAATTCATCATTAATTGCAGTGGCATCCACGCTGCGCGATGGAAAACGATACCCAGTGAGTTGAAATGAACCATTTGCTAACTTGAGGAAGTTACCGGCATCATCAATGGCAAATAGGTCATCATTCAAAGCCGTCACCTCATCATAACCGCCATTGTTTATTTGATTCCAATTCATAAAATCAATCAAAAATGGATCTGTAATATCGGCACGACGTATTCCTTCATCCCGCGTTGCGGCATAGAGAAAACCTTCAAAAATTTCTATGGAATTCACCCTTAACTGTGCGCCATTGTCGCCTATAAAATAGGTGTCGTTAAATTCCAATCGATCCAGGTCATAGATCGCAATCCCAAAATCTGTGGCTATATACAACAGCCCCTCCTTTTCCTTGAATTCATTGATACGTTTACGGTCTGGTGCAATAACCTGTTTGTCACGTATCGCCACGACATCCAATACTACATCATCTTGAACTACTTGTAGCAAGCCATTTTCATAGCCTACGATAAGTTGATCCTCGCTTTCGTTATAAAATATCTGGGAAATGCGATCCCCACTCAGCCCGTTCACGGTAGTGATCGTTGTAAAACTGCGGCTGGCAACATCATAGACGAACACTGCATTTTCACTGGCGGCATAGACCTGGCTGTCGGTTTGCTCGATATCAATAATATTATTGAATGAAAAAAGCCCAGTCCATTGATCTGTAAAATCCTGTGCGCTGGATAAGGCGGACACCAATATTAAAAGGAGCAATCTGTATTTCATAAAGGGATAACGCAGTTTTCAACCAAATCTGATAGAACACAAAAATAGGTTTATTTCCAGGTCCATAAAAAAACCCCTGAAAAGTTCAGAGGTCTTTGGGTTGTTCGCTTTAGTACCGCATCACTTCGCAGGTTGCGGTTGGTAGAAGTGCGTGTTGAACTTCTGGTTTTATTTCGCTTTCGCGAAAGAGAACTTATTTAAATTAAAGTGCTACTAAACGATTCCCTGTGCGAGCATGGCGTCTGCTACCTTCACAAAACCGGCGATATTAGCTCCTTTTACGTAATCTGTAAAACCGTCTTTGTCCGTTCCATACTCCACACAAGCCTCGTGAATGTCGTTCATGATGCTGTGGAGTCTGTTGTCGACCTCCTCGGCAGTCCAACTGTAACGCAAGGAGTTTTGGGACATTTCCAATCCAGAGGTGGCAACACCACCGGCATTACTCGCTTTTCCTGGGCTGAAAAGGATCTTCTTTTCAAGGAAGTGCTCGATAGCTTCTGGGGTACAGGGCATGTTTGCGCCTTCTCCTACACAGATACAACCATTGTCGACCAGGGTTTTTGCCTCATCGCCGTTCAACTCATTTTGAGTAGCACATGGCAATGCGATATCACATTTGATGGCCCATGGGCGTTCATCTGCGTGAAATTTGGCGTCTGGATACTTATCCAGGTATTCTTTGATACGGCCACGTTTTACATTTTTAATGTGCATTACGTGGGCAAGCTTATCTGCATGGATACCTGCTTCATCATAAATGAAACCGTCAGAATCTGACATAGTGACCACTTTACCGCCTAGCTGAATGATCTTTTCAGCAGCATATTGTGCTACGTTTCCAGATCCAGAAATCACCACCGTCTTTCCTTTAATCTTCTCATCACGAGTCTTCAACATATTTTCAGCAAAGTATACGTTCCCGTATCCTGTCGCTTCTGGACGTATCAAGGAACCGCCGTAAGACCTTCCTTTACCCGTAAGAATTCCAGTGAACTCGTTACGAATTTTTTTGTACTGACCGAACAGGTATCCTATCTCACGACCTCCTACACCTATATCACCAGCAGGAACGTCCGTATCTGGTCCGATGATGCGTTGGAGCTCTGTCATGAATGCCTGGCAAAAACGCATGACCTCACGGTCTGATTTTCCTTTAGGATCAAAATCAGAACCTCCTTTACCACCACCCATAGGCAATGTGGTCAAGCTGTTTTTAAAAGTTTGCTCAAATGCCAAAAACTTAAGGATGCTCAAATTTACCGTTGGGTGAAATCTCAATCCTCCTTTATAGGGGCCTATCGCACTATTCATTTGAATGCGGTAGCCACGGTTCACTTGTACCTCATTGTTATCGTCGGTCCACGGCACACGGAACATGGTAACACGCTCTGGCTCTGCAATGCGCTCTAACAATTTGTCAGCACCGTAAGCTGGGTTTTCTTTGATAAAAGGAATGACGGCTTCTGCCACCTCAGTCACCGCTTGAATGAATTCTGGTTCATTCGGGTTTCTTTTTTTTACCAAATCAATAAAATCTTGGATGTTTTTTTCCATTATTTATAAAAATTTCGTTTAAAAAAACGTTTTTGTTAAGTATGCAAAGATAAAATTATCAGCAATACGACATCTTAAATTCTTATTATTTTAGCTTATAACGAGATTCAAATATGCAGCAACCTGCTTGTTGCACCCTTTTGTTTAAACTAAAATAGTGATTCCAGCGTTCCTGCCATAACCTGATCGCTATTTTGTTATATTTGGCACCTTTACTTAAGTTTCCATACATGAAGACTAGACCCCAACTAGTTATACTGGCCGTTTTACTACTTGCTTGTGGACTCCCTACGCAGGCACAATTCGGTTTCTCCCATGAAGTGGGTGTGATTGCTGGACCAGTTGCTTTTCAAAGTGATTATGGAGAACGCTATGACTTTGATACCAATAAAGGAAATGTAGGTATAGGAATAGGACTCATTCACTACATCAACTTTGCCTATAGGGCAGACTGTAATTGCCGCAGCCGCGAGACCTACTGGAACGACCACTTTAAAATACGTTCACAACTCGCCTATCACATGACTACATTGAACCACTTGGGCGATCTGGCAGACAAAAATAGTATAGGTGGACTTCAATTGAGGTCCATGGAAGGAAAGGCCAAGGTGCTGGAACTAGGGGCGCACCTGGAATATTTCCCGTTGAGCATTCGTGATTTTCAAAGCGGTGGTGGAAAATGGGCACCTTATATAGGTCTGGGTCTTCATTACGTTAACTACAAGCCTGAAGCCGAGAGTTCGTTAGGACCATTGGGCAACTCGATCACCACGTTTCCTACATTCATAGACCGCATTGATACGAGTCGCGGCAGCACGGTCGCCTATGTAGCAGACCTAGGCGTGCGGTATAAATTGGCGCCGCTTAGCGACCTATTGATCTCCTCTGCCTGGCATTATTACGATGATAACTATGTGGACGGATTGAGTCCCAATAACGTCAACAATAGAAATGACGACTGGATCTGGTGGTTCAATGTAGGTTTTATCTATTATCTTTAGTTCGCTTTCGCGAAAGCGAAATAAAGAAGTTTATGCCGCACACGATGCGGTACGAAAGCAAAATAAAATCCCATCCATTATGAAGCAGATGGAATTTTTTAAGGCAGGCAATCCTTCTACCGGCCTATACCAGCGCTTGCTTTAAATCAGCTATCAAATCATCAATATCCTCAATTCCAACGGATAGGCGGATCAATGAATCCACCACGCCTATTTTTTCACGCTCTTTTTTTGGAATACTCGCATGGGTCATGCTCGCTGGATGGCCCGCAAGAGATTCCACGCCACCTAGACTCTCTGCCAGTGTGAACACTTTAATGTTTTCTAAGACTTTGTATGCGCTTTCAAGCGTTCCTACTTTTGTGGTAAAAGAAACCATGCCACCGTAGTCTTTCATTTGCTTTTTAGCAATTTTATGGTTGGGGTGGTCTTCAAAACCTGGCCAGTACACCTGATCTACATTCGGGTGGCTTTTTAGGAAATGAGCAACCGCCTTTCCATTCTCACAATGTCTCTGTACGCGCACGTGAAGTGTTTTGATACCACGCAGTACCAAGAAACAGTCTTGTGGCCCTGGAACGGCTCCACTGGCATTCTGTATAAAATAAAGCCGGTCAGCCAGCTTTTTATCTTTTACCACTAAGGATCCCAAGATTAAATCGCTGTGTCCGCCCAAATATTTAGTAGCACTATGCATGACGATGTCTGCTCCTAGATCCAGCGGCCTTTGCAAGTAAGCGGTAGCAAAGGTGTTATCTACCGCTAGAAGCAGGTGATGCTTTTTAGTGATTTTGGCAACCTCTTCTATATCGATGATGTTCATCATGGGGTTGGTAGGAGTTTCTATCCAGACCAGTTTTGTATTCTTGTTGATATGCTGCTCTATGTGGGCCGGGTTTTCCATTCCTATAAAATGAAACTGGATGCCAAAATTTTGAAAAATGGAGGTGAACAAACGATAGGAACCTCCATATAAATCATTGGTAGAAATCACCTCATCTCCCGGTTTCAAGAGCTTGAGTACTGCATCGATTGCCGCTAATCCAGAACCAAAGGCCATCCCATAACTCCCAATTTCAATACTCGCCAGTGCCTTCTCGAGAGCAGCTCTAGTTGGGTTACCACTGCGGGAATATTCAAACTCAGGATGATGGCCCGGAGCACTTTGTTTAAAAGTGCTGGTTTGATAAATAGGGGGCATAACTGAGTTGTAGGCTGGATCAATATTCTCTTGACCTCCATGAATGGCTTTTGTATTGAACTTCATTTTTGGGTGTTTCATGATGCAATGCTATTATTGTAAGTGGATTTATTTTGTTTTAAGCAGTTATTTCAACTTGCTTTATCGCTTTTTTCAAGGCAAGTACATAACCCAGGTGAATGCCATCATGAATAGTGACCAAATTCATCGCATCATCTATATTTCTTAATCGATAACCCGTGCTGGTTGTGTATTCTTTGAAATCTACAAACTTTTCCATATTATGATCTGCCATTAGTTGATCCAGCTGCGGTATCAGTTGGTTTTTGAATTCCTGGATCTGGCTCGCACTTACTTCTTTTTCTGGTTTCGTACCATGCTTATAGGCAAGAACTACTTCTTTAGGCATCGGTTGCTCTAGGCCCGCTAGACCGTAGGTTAACCCCTGCAGTGTCACCATGCAATGAGCAATATTCCAAATGATGTTGTTAGAAAAACCAGCCGGAATCTTATTAAGTTCTTGAGCACTTAATTCTTCCATGATCGAAATAAAATGCGCTCTAGTACGCTTATTGTGTTCTAATCGAATGTCCATAATTTTCATTTTTATAAAGGTATTATTAAAGCAACTGCTGTTGTAGCTTTGCGCCATGGAAAATCTATTCATCTATTTAGATAGCTGCAATACCTGCCAGCGCATCTTAAAGGAACTTGCGTTACCTCCTACGGTTATACTTCAAAACACAAAGGAACAACCAGTTACCCTGGAACAAGTGGAGTTTCTAAAGGCGCAAAGCGGTTCCTATGAATCTTTATTCAATCGCAGGGCACAACTATATCGAGGGCGCAACCTTCATGAAAAAGAATTGAGTGAGGCCGATTATAAGAACCTGCTCCTAGACCATTACACTTTTATCAAGAGACCTATCTTGATCTATGACGACCAGGCCTACATAGGCAACTCTAAAAAAGTCGTTGCAGCGGCACAATCTGCCCTGCATCATGACTAAGCGCCAGGTAGCACTCCTTTGTGCTACGTTAGTCGCCTTATTTTATGCGATCAACTTCTCCTCTGCCAAAGAGGTGACACCAGAGCATATAGGCCCCTTCGGCCTTACCTGGTACCGCGTGATGTTTACCTGTGCCATTTTTTGGACCATTTCTTTTTTTGCAGGCCCACGGGAAAAAATACCCTTTAAGGAACTTCCCTTGATCGCTCTGGCCGCCTTTTGCGGTGTGGGATTTAATATGATCACATTTATGTGGGGGCTATCCTTAACCACTCCCATTAGTGCATCCGTCTTGATGGTAACAACGCCCATCATTGTTGCCGTACTTAGCGCTATTTTCTTGAAGGAACACCTCCATTTTTGGAAGGTTTTTGGAATCGCCCTGGGATTTTCTGGTGCGGCCCTATTGATCTTTCTGGCCTCCACGCCTAATCAGGTAGGTGCAGATCCAGTGATGGGAAACATCCTTGTTTTTCTCAATGCCGTTTCCTACTCTTTTTATATTCTGCTGGCTAAAAAACTAACTAAAAAGTACCACGTGTTTACGCTTATGAAGTGGCTCTATCTTTTTGGGGTGTTGTTTATCACGCCTTTTGGCATCCAGCAAGGCTTATCCTTTGACATGAGCGAGGCGTCCAACTATGTTCTTTGGAATATAGGCTATGTGATCCTCTTTGCTACTTTTGGGACTTACATGCTCAACATCATTGCCATACGTACGCTTAAACCCAGTGTTGTAGCTGTGTTTGTGTACCTACAACCCCTGCTGGCCGCCATTATAGCCGTTGGGTTAGGCACAGATCAAATGACATGGACTAAGGCAGGTGCGGGCGTACTTATCTTTGCCGGTGTGTATCTCGCTGGTAGAAAGCGTAATCGCGCCACGCAACTAGAGGAGCAGCCTATCTAAACTTGCCATTCATATAGATGGCAAAGCTCCAGCGTATAGCCAGTTCTAGGTTATTGAAAACAGCAAAGGAACTGGGTACAAACTTTTCTTCTAGGGAAGCCCTTTCCCTGGCACGGGAACTATCGTCTACAATACAGTAGCCTATCATATAAGCTCCCATAAAGGCAAAGTTCAGCCAGTCCACTGGCTTTACCGCAAAAGAATTGATCCTATTGGAAATATAGACAAATTGTGTAGGGCGTTTAATCCCGTCATAGAACTCCGTGAGATAGGTGAAGATATCCAGCGTTTCCATCCCCCCAAAAACGACTCCCTCCTCAATCTCTGAAACGACATAGGATTCAAAAAGATAAAACTTCCCGTAAGGCCGGTGGATTTGATGAATAATGTACTCTGAAAAATATGAATCCTTTACAGAACATAGTTGCATGAATTTCCCTCCAAATTTTAGAGCGCAAATATAATTAACATATGTTAAATGTTTATTTATTTGGTTGAAAATAACAGAATGATTAAACAAAATTAACATTGAATGCACAATCGCATGTTAATCAAGTAGATATACTCCCTCGTTTTTACTTTTTTTAAAATTTCAGTAGGGAAGAAAAAATGAATGCCACCACATCACGCTATTCGCATCGTTGTCCTTCATTCAACTACCATTCGCACCTCTTATCAGGAATTTGATGATTTCACCGCCTGTCGTTTGCTTTCAACATATTTTTTGATCTTTCTGAAAAGACCAAGTGGCTTGCGGTGCGGTAGCTTAAAGGGATTGCTCAGCATCCTTGGGAACCTGGCCATGCGCACGGGTTTCCTTCAATTGGATTTCCTTAAAATCTGTAGATTTAGGGAAACTGTCTATTTTTTTCAACAAATCCTCGTGCAATGCGGTCATCTTGCGCTCTTTAAGATTCATCCAGGCACCCATCATCAACCCACGGGCAAGGTTTTTACCCTGCGTGTCATAAAAATCATGGCGGAAACTAAATAGGCTCCCGTCCTTACTCATTCCCGTCAACTCACAAGATACCGTGATAGGGCTGCCCTGGTGGATCTCCCTGAAATAATACACGTTCTCTGTAAATATCACCGGTCCAGTTTGATACGCTTGCATCTCGCGCTGACCAAAGCCGTTTTCTATCAAAAAAGCCATCCTTGTGTGGCTCATAAAATTCTGGTAGGCACTGTTTGCCATATGTCTATTAGCGTCCAGATCGCTCCAGCGCACGTCAAATTTTTTAGAATACATAGGTTTGTTTTGCACAAATATAGCAAGGAGCACTGTCAATTCCCGCAGGGTTTGGATTCGAGTTGATGGGTCGCGATACCTGATGGCTTGCGGTAGGCTGTGGTTTATTCCGCTTTCGCGAAAGCGGAACCACCCATCCTATTTTTCCTTAACCACAGCCATGGCAACCTCTGGTGCACGGTGCAACTTTTGCATGGCCCGCCATAGGAAGTAGGCCGTAATGATGGTGCTGGCGACATCTGCAACGGGAAAGCTGATCCAGACACCATCAATGCCGTACAGGGTACTCAATACAAGCAATAAGGGGATCAAAATTATACCTGTGCGCAGTAAGGTGAGCAATAAAGCAGGAAGCGCTTTGCCTATTGCCTGGTAATAAGCAGATCCTATCAACTGGATCGCAATGATGGGAACGGCAAAGAATACAATACGTATGGCAACCGCGGTCTCCTTAATAACGGTTTGATTGTCTGTAAAAATACCAGCCGTTTGAGCGGCAAATACAAATAGCAACAGGAAAATCACGATGCCTAGGATGCAGGCATATTTGATGGAGGTAAAGATCACCTCGCGCACCCGTTTCCATTGTTGAGCTCCATAGTTGTAGCCGGCGATAGGCAGGAATCCCTGCGTAATCCCTAAGACTGGAAAAATAGCAAACATCATCAAACGACCTATGATCCCAAAAACGGAGACGCTTTCCTCTCCCCCCAGTTCAAATAGAATATTGTTCAAGATAAGGTAGAGCACGCTGGTAGTCGCCTGTCTGCCCAGGGTTACAAATCCTAGACTTCCTATCTCGCCCAGAATTTTCCAGTCGGGCAACAATTGGCTCAGTGACGGCATCAACTCGCTTTTTCCCGATAGGAAAAACCAGGCGATATAGAGAAAACACAACCCATAACTAATGGTCGTAGCCCACGCTGCACCTTCCATTCCCATGTCTAATTGATTGATCAATACATAATCCAGTACTAGATTTCCTATGGACGGGATAAGCATGGCGATCATGGCATGTTTAGGCGCGCCTTCTGCCCGTATAACGTTGTTCCCCATCATACACAAGGCAAGTATAGGAACGCCATAGAGAACAATGCGGTAATAGATTTTGGCGGGTTCAAAAATGTCGCCCTTCCCGCCGAAGGCTGGCACCAGACTATTGATGTACACCAGTCCTAGAACCACTAAAATCACGGTGATAAGCAAGGTGAAGGAAAGCTGGTTACCGAAGGTGCGCCGTGCCTTTGCGTGATCGCCAGCACCCAAAGCCCTAGATATGATACTCGCACCGCCTATTCCTACCGCCATCCCCAGGGCGGCAATAAAAAAGGAAACGGGAAGTACCACATTAATGGCGGCAATGGCAATGGATCCTATCCAGTTACCCACAAAAATCGTGTCCACCAGGATATTGAGCGACATGACCAGAATCCCAATGGATGCGGGTACCGCTTGCTGTACCAATAGGCTTGGAATCGACTTGGTCCCCAACAGGGCACTTTTTTCTGAAGAAAGAAGGGGTTTGGCCAAAAAAAGAGGTTTGTACAAATTTAATCAGAAAGCGGCCCACTACAGGATTAACTATTCTTTAAAAAGTAGCGAGGAGAAAAAATAATATCTTCAAAACAAAAAGATGAAAAACAAGACACAATTGCAGGGACTGGATATAGCTTATGAATATGAGGACAAAGAATATGTGGGTTATCTATCGCTGCCCAACGATCCCGTGGCACCTAAACCTGGGGTCATGCTATGCCCAGAATTCTGGGGAATCACCAATTATATCAAATGGCGGGCAGATGAATATGCAGCCATAGGCTATGCCGCGATGGTGGTAGATTTCTATGGCGATGGACAGGTCGCCACAAATGCAGATCACGCTACAGAACTCTCTGGGAAAATCAAGAATGACCCTAAAAAAGCCCAAGGTATTTTTATGGCAGCGCTGGATGCCTTTCATAGGGAGTCCATCGTGGATGCGGCAAATACCGCAGCGGTAGGATACTGTTTTGGCGGCGCAATGGCCTTGAGCATGGCAAATGCTGGCATTCCCTTAAAAGCGGTCATGGCCTTTCATTCCAAAGTTGACCTGCCCATCATGCCCAGCGATAAGTTGACCGCACGGGTAGTCGTGGCTAATGGCGCAGATGATCCATTTGTAAGTGCAGAAAGTGTGGAGAAATGGACCAATGCAATGGATGCCCTGGACGTGTATTACGAATACATTACATATCCCGGCGTCAAGCATGCCTACACCAATAAGAATGCTGACGCAAAAGCCGATAAACATGACCTACCGCTAGATTACAATGAAGAAGCGGATAAAGATTCCTGGAACAGGGTTCAAGATTTGCTAGCGGAAGTTTTCTCTATGGAAGAAGAGTAGGTTACACAGCAGCCATCTCGCTCATTGCCCATTCATCGATCCAGCGGCTTAGGACTTTTACCCAGTCTTCCCGAGTATTCAAACAGGGAATCACGTGGAATTCCTTGCCGCCTACTTCATGGAAGATCTCCTCGCCTTCCATGGCAATTTCTTCTAGGGTTTCAAGACAATCACTCACAAAAGCTGGCGTGGCAATCGCCAGTTTTTTTGTACCGCCTAGTCCCATGCGCTCAATCGTTCTATCTGTATAAGGCGTCAACCATGGATCAAAGCCCAGTCTGGACTGGAAGGAGGTTGAATACGTACCATCTTCCATTTCTAGATATTCACCCACCAGTCGGGTCACTTCCTTACACTGGTGGCTGTAGCAAAACTGGTGCGCCGGCGATGGTGTGGAACAGCATTTACCATCCATTTTGCAGTGACCGTTCGTGATATCGCTCTTTCTAATGTGTCGTTTAGGAACACCGTGATAGGAAAACAATACATGCTCGTAATCCTTACCTTCCAATGACTCTTTGATAGATTCAGAAAGCACACGTATGTAGTCTGGATGATTGTAAAAAGGCGGCATTTGCGTAAAGTTCATGTGTGGGAACTTCTCCTTGCGCAATTCGTCTGCCTTGACCACAATAGTTTCGGTAGTGGCCATAGCAAATTGTGGGTAGAGGGGAATCAGTAATACTTCAGTCACCCCTTTATCGCTCAATTCCTGCATTCCTTTTTCAATGGTCATGCTACCGTAGCGCATGGCAAGGGCAATCGGGACGCTAGTAAACTGATCTATCTTTTCCTGCAACCGTTCAGAAAGTACGATCAGCGGGCTTCCTTCCTCCCACCAGATTTTTTGGTAGGCCTCTGCACTCTTTTTGGGACGCGTATTCAAAACTATACCCTTGACTAGTATGGCTCTTAAAATATAGGGCAGGTCAATCACGCGCTCGTCCATCAGGAATTCATCCAGATAGGTTTTCACATCCTTGGGCTGCGGTGTTTCTGGCGATCCCAGATTCACGAGAAGAACTCCTTTTTTCATGTTACTCATTTGTACAAAAATAGTGGTTTTGTAGTCGGCTACATTTTCCATTCATTACCGTAAAACTGATAGTAGCATTGATAGTTGCTATTTGCGCTTTCGCGAAAGCGAACTTAGTCTCCGCCAAAGTTTAAAAATTTGATTTTTCGATCCAGCAGAAGTTATTTTTGTTTTTTAACTGCAGGACATAGTGAGAAGGATCAATGAAGCAATTCATGAAATAAATGACTCCCACAAACTTTGTGCACCTTCAACCTTTCCGTCTTTATCGCTATCGCGATAACGCCACCTTTCCTTTTCTAAGGAAAGGAGCTCATGAAGTGCAGCATCGGCAGTCAGGATTTGAGATTTGGAATTTAAAAAAATATTCATTTGCAAATAGTTAAGTACATTTAACCAAACCAAAAAATAATGACGGTAAGAAAATGTGCAGAATGTGGCGATGAAGTGCGTGGCCGTGCAGACAAGCGTTTTTGTGGGGACTATTGCCGTAACGTGGCCAACAATAAGCTGAACCGCGACAGCAGTGGCCTGATGCGTAACATCAACAACAGGCTGCGCAAGAATTGGCGTATTCTTGATGAATTGAATCCGTCAGGAAAATTTACGTCTACTAGAAACAAACTGCTCTCCAAAGGTTTTGATTTTACCCTTTTTACCAGTATTTACACCACTAAAAAAGGCGCGATCTACTATTTTGTCTACGATCAAGGCTATTTAAGTATGGAAGATGACAAATTCCTGATTGTAAAACGCGATACCTAACTCCAGCATTATGAGACCTAAATCACATGTCACCTCGATAATGTCCTTTTTCATCATCATTGCTTTGGTGTGGTATGCGTTCTCCAGCGAGACTCCTAGTGGTGCGGTCAAAGAGAATCTCCCAGAAAACCAATGGTCGACCGCTAGGGCATTGCAACATGTAAAAGCACTTTCTACCGCACCGCATTATGTGGGCAGCAAAGCCCATGAAGCCAACCTCAACTACATCAAACGAGAACTGGGAAAAATAGGTCTGAAAGTAGAAACCCAGACCGGTTTTGATATTGATGCTTACGGCAACCTTTCCCGTCCAGTAAACGTCATGGCCCGCATCGAGGGAACTGGCGGAAGTGATGACGCCCTAGTGTTGATGAGCCACTACGATAGCGATCCACATTCTGCCATGGGCGCCAGCGATGCCGCCTCTGGAGTAGCCACGATCCTGGAGGGAATCAGGGCCTATCTAAAGGATCACCAGCCCAAAAACGACGTCATTGTTTTAATAACCGATGGGGAGGAACTGGGACTCAATGGTGCCAATCTATTTGTAAGCCAGCACCGCTGGGCAAAAGATGTCCGCATGGTGCTCAATTTTGAAGCACGAGGCAGCGGCGGTCCCAGTTATATGTTGTTAGAAACCATTGGCGGGAACCGCAAGATCGTCGAGGCCTTTCAAGATGCGGGAGTGGAGTACCCTGTGGCTCATTCCCTTGCCTACAGCATTTATAAAAAACTGCCTAATAGTACTGATCTCACCATATTCAGAGAAAAAGGGGATATCAATGGACTCAATTTTGCCTTCATAGGCGACCATATCGATTACCACACACAATTGGATTCTTATGAAAATCTAGACCGCAATACTCTTGCTCATCAAGGCAGTTACCTCATGCCTTTGCTAACACACCTTGCGGAAATAGACCTAAGCAACGGGCTCAACGCAGAAAAGGGAGTGGACGACGTTTATTTCCCGCTTCCTATTTTAGGGTTGGTGAATTATCCATTTTCCTGGATGCCTTTTTTGATCATCCTTAGCGGTATTTTATTGATCGTGCTTATTGTTTACGGAATCCGCAGAAACCGAGTTTCCGTCCCGCAACTATTCGTTGGTTTTGTACCTTTGCTGGGCAGTTTGCTGTTGGGGTTTTTAGTTCCTAATTATACCTGGAAAGCACTCCAGACCACAGATTTTTACATCGAGCAATCGGCTGTATTTCCGGCTACTGGATATTTGTGGGTGGCTGCAGCGGCCTTTTTTGGGGTGACCGTTTCCTTTTTTCTGTATCATTTATTTTTTAGAAAAGACCGGGTGGCCAGCCATTACGTTGCGCCCCTAGTCTTGCTGTGGATCATCTGTCTGCTGGTCGCCTTTCCCATAGGCGACTCCGGATTACTGCCGGCAGCTTACTTGCCTGGAGCTGGGTTTTTCGTCGTGCCCCTATTTGCTGGACTGTTGATGCTGTGGCTTCACATCTTTAGAAAACGCCCCAGCTATATCGTGATGCTGCTGCTATCGGTACCCGCCATTTTCATCTTTGCGCCCTACACCCTAGCCTTTCCCGTGGCATTAGGTATGGGGATTCTATTTGTAGCCGCCATACTCAGCTCGCTATTGTTCAGCTTGCTGTTGCCTGTTTTGGGGCATTACCGCAGGAAAGATGTTCTGGCCGCGATCTCCTTAGTGGGTACTGTTGTTTTGGTTTGTGCCGCTTTCGCGAAAGCGGAATTCTCCACCACCCAACCGCAAAAAACAAGTCTGGTCTACTTTGCAGATGCCGACTCCCAACAAGCCCAATGGGCCACCTATGACAATAACTTAAGCGACTGGACCAAAGAAAAAATAGGCCAAAACCCAACACCCGCCAGCGATATCAATGCCAATACCATTGACTCAAAATACAACGGTGCGTTTACCTATCTAAGGCCGGCAGACTACATCCCACTGCCCGAAATACGTTCCCAAATCACCGTTGACACTGTTATAAATGGACAACGCCGTATTAAAATGATCGTCGACAGCGATAGAAAGGTGGAACGCTGGGAAGTTTTTGCTGATGATAAATTCCAGTTTGAAAAAGCAATAATCAACGGTGCCGTAGTTCCCACAAATGCAGATGGGATTCCGTTTTCAAAGCGTCGCGGCAACCGCATCATTAGTTATTATGTTACCAACAACGCTCCCCTAGTCCTAGAATTGACCTTTGACGTCGCCCAGTCGCCAGAATTTGACGTGTATGCGGCAAGTTTTGATCTGCTGGACCAGCCGCAATTGAAGGTTTCCCCTAGACCGGAAGCTACCATGCCTATGCCTTTTGTCATGAACGATGCCGTCGTGGTTAAAAAACACATCACCACTCATCCTACAAATGATGAATAAAACCATCGGCATTATGGGTTGCGGCTGGCTGGGAACGGCGCTGGCCATGGATCTTCTTAAAAAAGGGTACCTGGTTAAGGGAACAACTACCCAAATCTCAAAACTGGACGACTTGCGCGATGCAGGAATCGATCCCTATGTGGTGGACCTGAAAGAAACTTTTATTGATGGTGGGATTGATGCCTTTTTAGAAGGGCTGGATGCGCTGGTAGTAAACATACCGCCAGGCTTGCGGTCAAACCCAGAAAGCGATTATGCCGGACGTATCAATCTTTTGATGAAGAATATCAATGCGCACAAAAACATCAGACAGTTGCTCTATATTTCCACGACAGCTGTATTTCAAGACAAAGAAGGAATTCCAACTTACGATGAGTCCGTCGCTCCCAATGCCACTGATTCCAAGGGCAAAAAATTGATCGCCGCAGAGCAAATAATCCATCGCGCTTTTAAAAACAGCAGCATCATCCGTCCTGGAGGATTAATAGGCAATGACCGCCACCCTATAAAAATGCTGGCGGGAAAAACAGGAATCAGCAATCCAGAGGCTCCTGTAAACCTGACGTCACGGGAATATCTGGTCGCCGCCATCTCAAAGATTATTGCCGGCGAGATCCATGCACCAGTCCTGCACGCCATCAGCGAGCCTCATGAAGGCAGGAAGTCCTACTACACAAAAATGGCCCGAGCGTTTGAGCTGGAGCCACCTATTTTTGAGAAGAATGGGAATGTGGGGAAACGTATCGTTTCAATAGAACTGTAGTCTTAGAATTGAAACCCTAATCCAAATGTGAAAACAGAAAGATTGAAATCTCCTTCCTCCACGATTTCTCTATCTAGCGGGATCAAAATGTTATTTCGTTCTAGGTCAGAAATCCCTCTTTCATACTGAGCTTTGATAAACAATCCTTTATAGAGGAAATATTCTAACCCTATCGCAGCAGCAACTTTTGCATTATTATCATTTTCAATCCCTATTATAGTCTTGCCATCTGATAAACCTAAACCGATTTCCTCTTCAGCCTTTACCACAAAATTTAATTGAGGCCCGGCATAAACCCTGAAATTATCACTAAAATCATATTGCAAATAAAGCGGAAACTGTAAATAGTTCCATCTTGTAACCAATTCATAATTTGTTAGAATGTCACCAAAAACGATTGCTTGTTCGTTTTCCTTTGCTCCTTGTTGTGAATAGCTCAATCCAGATCTCAACCTCAAATTTGATTTTTCAAAATTATACATCACATAGAATCCAGTGTTTACTCCTATTAAAGGTTTAAAATCTACGTTACTGGTAAAATTTGAGGTGTTGATACCGGCATACATTCCAAAATCAAATTTTGTCTTTGTATTGGTTGGGTCTGGTTGATTTTGCTGCTGTCCGTTAGAGATATTCACAGCTAATATTATAAAGCAAAAGAAGATTAATTTTTTCATTTGAAAGATTGATTGGTTCCTAAATAGATGCCCCAATTACGGAAAGGTTGCGTCACAAACTATGAGTTATCATACCGCGCATCGAAAGTGGCTTCCACCCCAACCATTTTAGGTTTAGAGCAAGAAAGGATTGTAGGGAAAAGATATAGGCTCCACCGCTATTTAAAACTGATAGCCCAACACAAAAGTAAAAACAGAGTATCTAAAGTCTTTATAGGAGAACGTCCGATTTCCATCTTGCGGGAATTCATTGTCTTCAAAAATATCGTAAAATCCTAATTCATATTGAGCTTGGATGAATGCATTTTTATAAAGAAAAGCTCGTGCACCTACAACGCCAGACAATGATACTGTCTGAACATTCTCCAATTCTTGTTCAAAACTAGAAGCCTGCATACCAGATGCTGCTTTATAATCATAGCTTTCACTATTATTTACTAGAAAACTCACCTGCGAACCCGCAAATAACGAAAACGCTGGGCTTAAATTATAGTCCAGCAACACGGGAACCTGTAGATAATCAAGCTTAGCTATGGCCTCAAATGCTCTAGAATCTTCTGAAAATATGGAGGATGTGCGTCCGCTAGTTTTTACTCCCAACTGAGAGTAGTGTATTCCAGATCGCAAGCCCAAAGCAGATTCGGTAGACTTATAAGTCGCAAAAAGACCTGCATTTAGTCCTACCCGGTTTATAAAGTCTTGGCCTTCCGTAAAATTTGCCAGATTGACCCCTGCTTGAACCCCATATTGAAATTCTGATGCGGAAGTTTGCTGCGCGCTAGAAAATTGGACCGCTACTAGTAGTACTGCTAAAACAGCTAATTGTTTTTTCATGTCACTAATTGGTTGGTTATTTCTAACTAGATGCTCCGGTTACAAAAAGGTTGCGTCACTAGATAAGAATTATAATACTGCACATTGCCAGTGTCTTCATCGCCTAACCATTCTGGCTTATTAATGGAATTGATACTGTCTAGGCTTAATATGTGAAGCGGGTCAAAGAACAACCTTACCAAAGACGTTTTAACCCATTTTAAATATTAGTCTAGTTAGTGTATAACAAGTGTATTTAAATAGAGCCATATCGGCACCTTGTAATCCTAGAAAAAGAAAACCATAAAAAAAGGCTGTTTCTATTGAAACAGCCTTTGAGATCACCTAGAAATTTTTATTTCTTTAGTAAGCCATCTATTACCTGATGCGGGCTCTATAGTATTTGTGGCCAGCTTCCACCTGACACAGGCTCTAAAGTGTTTTTTTTTGCTTCGGTTCGCGCTCTACAATACCCATTTACATAGGCTTGCCCTTCTTCACGACTATCCGCTTTGAAACTGAATCTGTGACCATCCAAACATACACCGGTGTATTCGGTAAATAGTTCTACATTTTCTATTGAAATTTGGTCAAGTTCAATTTGATCTTGTATTTCAATTAAATCACTAGTGTTTTCAAGACTAATTAATTTAATCTCAAGATTGCTTGCAGAAGCAGTAAACGCCACTATGCCGAATGCGATAGTAAAAAACAAGTTTTTCATAAAAGAGGTTTTGGTTATATTTAGCTAAATATATTATAAAAATTAGATTGATCAAATTCATTAGTGCATTGTTATTATTTAACTCTATGACCCATGCACAAAAAATCAATGGTTTGGTTACTGACTCTAATAATGAACCAATATTTTTAGCTTTGGTTCAACTACTGGACAAGGATCAAAACGTTTTACAGTATAGTTATACGGATGAGGAAGGCAAGTTTGAATTTAGTACATCTACTGGAAATGAGAAGATTGAGTTTCTTCTAGTTCAGAGTCTTTTCTATCAAGAACAACTTTTTACTTACAGCAACCAGAAATTTTTTTCAATTACGTTGATTGAGTCTAATGAAAAGTTAAATGAAATTGTGATCAAAGCAGAAAAGGTCTCTAGGGATACAGTTGCTTTAGGGCTTTCCAAAAGAAATATAGACCGAACGGACAGGGTTGAAGATGCGCTCAAAAAAATCCCAGGGATCAATGTTGATAAGGATGGCAGGATCTCTTATTTGAACAAGGAAATTGATAAAATACTCATCGATGGGGATGATCTTGCAGGTAAGCAGTACACCTTTATCTCGCGCAACCTTAGAGCCGAGGTGCTTCAGGAAATTGAGGTGCTTAAAAACTATGAGGAAAACACCGTCTTAAGAAATGTCCAAAACAGCAATAAGGTTGCCCTAAACTTGAAGCTAAAGGATGCGTACAAGAACATTTGGTTTGGCAATATAGATGGCACTTATGGAAATGACCTAAAAGAAGATCAGGAATATAAAGCTACTGGCACGCTAAGTCTTCTTAACTCTAAGATAAAGCTACTGGGCGCCATGCGTTATTCTACCCTAGGGGATCGAGCAATAACAGAACAATTTAATGAAAGAGGTGATAGACCATCAGTTATGGATAGCGAACCATTCTATAGATCCACAGAAATAAACGCTCCACTGCCTGAAACTATTATCAATTTCAACAGAGCCTCTAGCACCACATTTTTGTTAAACAAAAACCTTGGTGGTTATAGTGTTAGAAGCACGAACTATATCGCAAGGGATAACTTGGATCAATTCTATAATCGAACTACTGTTTATCCATTTCAGGATCAGGAAACCCTTAATGAGAACTTTGTAAATAATAACGATATCCTTAAGTTTCAAGGTGACGTCACTATTAAAAGTAAAGAGGTAACCCGTAATTTTATTAGAAGTACCTTATTATACGATCTTACGAAAAGTGACGGTCTATCAAACCTTGAGGTAGGTAATCAGTTCATAATTGATAAGTTGCAACAGAAAAGTGTCAAAGTCAGCAACTTGAATGAGCTTACCACGCTGCTCAACAACAACCTTATTATAGAATCTTTTTTGAATCTGGGAATAAACGATAGCAGTGAAGATGTATGGATTCAAAGCAGTAAATTATTATTTCCCAACCGATTCAACGGAAATAGCATCCATCAGGAGATGATGAGAACTGTTTTTTTAGCAGATCTTGGTTCAAGTAGCCGCGTGCAGTTGAATGATAAATCAATACTCAAACTGGGAGTGAGTGCTACCTATTCTAGTGACCGGTTCAAAAACAAAAGTTATCCTACTGATATAGGTTTTGATTTTGATGAAGGTTTCGATCGATGGAATTTGCAACTACCTATCACATATGTACATCAGGTTGAAAAATCTACTTCCTTCATTGTAAAAGTAGAACCTAGGTACACTAGTTTAAATGAGTCCGGATTTGATTTGTATGATTATTCAGCACAGTTGGAGACCATTTATTTAGGCAGCTGGTCGCTAGCCTATTTCCGCAAAAACAGACTGCCTTTGAACGATCAGTTAATTGCGGGAACCTATATATCAGGCTCCAATACTATTACTAAACCAGAGGTATCTTTAGAGCCTATCAAGGAAGACCAATTTATTCTAGGTCACAAAATACGCAACCGCAGCAGCTCAATAGAGAATGAGATTACACTTGGATATAGCAAGACAACACCAGTTCTTCTAACAAATGTAGAGTTACAGGGCAACTTTAATAGTGTCGACCTAGATCTAGTTCGTCTGGATCAAAATACATTTAATCTGAAAGAGCAACTCGTTTGGCTATTTGACTCCTATGGCCTTAATTTTGTCACAAATCATAGTTTAATCGTTACACCCGTGTCAAGTACAAATGATCTAACCAGTAGAATCCGCGTAGGTTCCTATGAATTAAAGTTAAATTCCTATTACAACTCTGGCTTTAATTTTGAGCTGCAGGTAGCATATCTAAACAGCACTCAAAGATTTGAAAATACTCAAAGTAAATTGAAGAACTATTCATTGGAATTGGATCTATCTTATGAAATAAACAAAGAGCTTGATTTCAGTCTTTCAAACTATACATCAAGAGTCAACGCGGCCACATATACGATCTTGAACTTAGAATCCAAATATGTGCCTAAAAAAAAGAACTATTCTCTATCGGCAGGAGTTTTCAATTTGCTTAACGAAGACCAGTTTGCAACTCAGCAAAGGGAAACCTTTTTCTTTAGCACAACAACTATCCCTTTGCGATCAAGACTTCCTTACATCAAATTCACCTATACATTCTAACTTTTATATTTTGAAAACAAAAATTTTAATAGGTACTTTCCTGATAACTCTATGCCATGCAGCCGCGCAGAAAAAAGATACGGGCTTGATCAAATACGTCCACCAAGACAACTTACTCTCGGTAGAGTATAACGCCCTACTGGCCATAGACGGACGAAAAACATATTATGTAACCGCTCAGGACTCTCTGGGCACGAGGGGAAGAATAAACACCTATAGTGATAACAGCATTATACAGGCAGATAGTTATGCTGCTGCGAAAAAAACAAGAAAAGCCGGCTTTCAAGTATTCAACGACTTATCAAAACCCGATATCTATTTCTCTCATGCTTTGTCCCTCAACGCACCACTCCTTTATGTTCAAGAAAAAAGACCAAAACACGAATGGCAATTAAGCAATGAAACTAAAGAAATAGCCGGCCTCGCATGTAAAGCAGCCACTACAATCTTTAGAGGCCGAAAATACACCTGCTGGTATACTACTGACATACCGCTACCCTTCGGCCCGTGGAAGCTTATGGGCCTTCCAGGTCTTATTTTGGAAGCCTCCAGTGAAGACGGCGCTTACAAAGTCACAGCAGTGTCTGTTGAGTTCCCATCAATACATTCAATCGTACCCGATAACGAAATGGAGCTTCTAAGCGCTGATGATAAATATTATCCTTTAGGATCCTATATAGATTATCAAAGAAGGTTTATTAAGAGGGAGAACGAAACCATGCGTTTAGCAGCGCTTAAGTATAATGTTACCGCTGTAATGGGCAAAGAGCGCGATAATTATCTTGAGGTTTTTGGAAAGTAGAGCTATAGAAAAGAGAGTACTACATAAACTATAGGTCGCACCTGACAACCAATAGCTTTGTTTACATTCAAGCCCTCTACAAACCATCATAACCTTTAAAGAGCGTAAACCCCTATACTTGACATAAAACCGCCGTATATCACCATTCTTGAAAAGGTTTGCTTACCAAATAAGAATTATAATACTGCACACTGCCAGTTACTTCCTTGCCCAACCATTCTGGTTTTTCAAAGGAATCATTTTCATTGGCCAATTCAATTTCCGCGATGATGAGTCCCTTGTTTTCTCCTTCAAAAATGTCGATTTCAAACGTGTGTTCGCCAGCGGCGACTTCGTATCTGGTTTTGTCGATAATGCCCGGTAGGCAAAGTTTAAGTAGCTCTTCCGCTTCTGATAAATTGATTTCTTTTTCCCATTCAAATCGGCTGGTGCCTGAGGTATTTGAGATTCCCTTAATGGTTAAAAATGCTTGCTTGCCCTTGATCCGTATGCGCACGTTGCGTTCCGGATCGCTACTCAAGTAGCCTTGAACGATCTTCTTCCCTTTAACCTCTTTTAGGAAGTTAGTGTTCTTGACTAGGAATTTGCGTTCAATTTCTTGCATCATTTCTTAAATAAATCCTTCTCGCCAGCCTCATAACCTTCATCGACTAAGTGATTTTCTGGATGGGTTGCGGCATAAACCGCCAGTTGATCGCAGCGCTCGTTTTGTGGGTGGTCATTGTGGCCCTTGATCCAGGTGAATTGTGCTGGCGCTTGATTGTAAGCTTTAATAAAGCGTTTCCAGAGGTCGACGTTCTTAACGTTTTTCCATTTACGTTTGATCCAGCCATCGATCCATTTTTTGTTGACCGCATCACTTACGTATTTGCTGTCCGTAAAAACGGTGATGGGAATTTCCGGTTTTTTTATTTTTTCCAGCGCTACGATCACGGCGAGTAGTTCCATGCGGTTATTGGTCGTCTTGCGGTAACCCTGGGCAAACTCTTTCTTGAAATTTCTTCCCACCTGTTCCATGACGATGCCATAGCCACCTGGGCCTGGATTCCCACGCGAGCTGCCGTCCGTATATATGTGTACTGCGTCTTTCAATTCAATAATCGTTCAATGGTTCTGGGAAGATGGATGTGCTCGAGGGCCAGGACCTTGCGCGCCACATCCTGTGCAGTATCGGTAGGATCCAGCTGGCAGGACACCTGTTCTATGATCGCACCCTCATCATAATTGCTGTTGACGTAATGGATGGTAATGCCGCTTACCGCTTCCTTGTTTCCCACCACCGCGGTATGTACGTGTATCCCATACATACCCTTGCCGCCATAGTTGGGCAGCAATGCTGGATGGATATTAATGATTTTATTTGGGAAATCTGCGATCAGATGATCCGGGAACTTCCATAAAAATCCAGCGAGGACGATCAGGTCTGGATCTATGGTGTTAAGAAGTTGATGGATGGAGTTCGCTTTCGCGAAAGCGGACTTATTAAAACTCAACGCACCAATACCAGCCTTTTTTGCCCGTTCAAGAACTCCTGCCTGCGGATTATTTGAAAAGATCTGAACCACGGAAACCGCCTGAGAATCTGCAAAATGATCAAGGATTGCCTGTGCATTACTGCCACTACCGCTGGCAAAAATCACTATTTTCTTCATGTCTCAAATATAAGGTGGCCAGATGTAAGGTCTTAATTTTATTGATAAACAGGTGCTACATATATCCAATTACCGCTGTTTTGTCACAAAGTTTGTTATTTTTGCCATTCATTAAAAATTAAAACAAGATTATTATGTCTGACATTGCATCAAGAGTTAAAGCGATTATCGTTGACAAACTAGGCGTAGACGAGAACGAAGTAGTAACTGAGGCTAGCTTCACAAACGACCTGGGCGCTGACTCACTTGACACCGTTGAGTTGATCATGGAATTTGAAAAAGAATTTGATATCCAGATCCCAGACGATCAAGCAGAAAACATCGCTACTGTAGGTCAAGCTGTTTCCTATATAGAAGAAGCAAAAGCTTAATTAAGAGTACATGGAATTAAAGCGAGTTGTCATTACTGGAATGGGCGCCCTTACTCCTATAGGTAACAACCTACAGGATTATTGGGAAGCATTGAAAGCAGGAAAAAGCGGCTGTGCCGACATCACCTATTTCGATACCGAGCATTTCAAAACGAAGTTCGCTTGTGAGATCAAAAACTTCAACGTTGAAGATTTCATAGACCGCAAGGAAGCAAGGCGCATGGACCGGTTTGCACAGTACGCTGTGGTTGCAGGTGATGAGGCTATTGCTGACTCTGGATTAGATACCGACTCTATTGATAAGAATAGAGTCGGTGTTATCTGGGGAGCCGGGATAGGCGGTCTGGAAACATTCCAAGAAGAGGTAAAGGCGTTTGCTACCGGTAACGGTGTACCACGTTTTAATCCATTCTTCATCCCTAAAATGATTGCAGATATCGCTCCTGCCCATATATCCATCAAGTATGGTTTTATGGGACCCAACTACACGACGGTTTCTGCCTGTGCCTCCAGTGCTAACGCTATGCTGGATGCCGTTAATTACATAAGATTAGGTCATTGTGACGTGATCATCACCGGTGGCTCTGAAGCCGCCATCACTCAAGCAGGTATGGGCGGTTTCAACGCCATGCATGCACTATCTACCCGTAATGAAAGTCCTTTGTCTGCCAGCAGACCCTTTGACGCTACCAGAGATGGCTTTGTGTTGGGTGAAGGTGCCGGCGCACTGGTCTTGGAAAGTTATGAGTACGCAAAAGCACGCGGCGCAAAAATCTATGCCGAAGTAATCGGTGGTGGATTCTCCAGCGATGCCTACCACATTACCGCACCAGATCCAGAAGGAAAAGGAGTTATTGCAGTAATGAAAAACACATTAGAGAACGCAGGCATCAAAGCGGAAGATGTAGACCACATCAATACGCACGGTACATCGACACCTTTGGGAGACGTAGCAGAGTTGAAGGCGATCAAGGCCGTTTTTGGCGATCATGCCCCTAAGATCAGCATCAACTCTACAAAGTCCATGACAGGTCACCTGTTGGGAGCTGCTGGTGCGATTGAGTCTATCGCCAGCGTGATGGCAATAAACCACAGCATCATACCCCCTACCATCAACCACACTACGGTTGATGAAAATATTGATCCATCCCTACATTTAATACTTAACCATGCAGAAAAGCGGGAAGTCAATGTAGCCTTAAGCAATACCTTCGGTTTTGGAGGGCACAATTGCTGTATCGCCTTTAGAAAGATCTAATATCTGTCGAACCAGATGAATAGAATCCGAAATCTTTTCCAATCTCGAAAATCATCCAATAAACAAACCGAGACCTTACAGGAAGGGATTCAAAGGATTACTGGCTTTGCCCCTAAAAACATGTTGCTCTATCAAACAGCCTTTACCCATAAGTCGATGGGACTGCAAGGTAAAGACGGTAACGTCATGAGCTATGAGCGGCTGGAATTTTTAGGCGATGCCATACTGGGTGCCGTCATTGCAGAATATATTTATAATGAGGTTCCCAGCGGTGACGAAGGCTACCTGACAAAGATGCGCTCTAAAATCGTGAGCCGTGAACACTTGAATGAGCTGGGTCAGGATTTTGGTCTCATTAATTTTGCACAGACGCAGGTGCCGCATAAATATTTTGGCAATAACATTCACGGTAATTTATTTGAAGCCTTGATAGGCGCCATCTACCTTGATAAAGGGTATTTAGATTGTAGAAAATTTATCTGCAAAAAAGTCGTCGAGCCTTATGTGGATATTGAAAAGCTGGAAGGAAAGGTCATTTCCTATAAAAGCCTATTGATCGAGTGGTGCCAGAAGAATAAGAAGTTTTTTGAATTTAATGTCTACGAGGATACAGGATTCAATGAGGTACGCCATTTTGCCGTAAAACTTTCCATAGACAAACGTGTGGTAGCAAAGGCAAGAGCTACCTCTAAGAAAAAGGCAGAGGAAAAAGCCAGCAAACGGGCCTTTTTTGCTTTGCAGGATAAAATGTCTACAGGTTCATAATTAATTCTTTACAACTGTGGTAAGAGACGTTGATTTTTTCGCTTTCGCGAAAGCGAACTACCTATTAAAGCTGTAAAAGTTATTAACGCCAACGTTTTCGCTGTTCTGTTATGCACATAAACGCCCCATATTAGCAATCAATCAAGACAGAAAATCGTAAATTGTCTTTTACCTTTGAGGGTTACATCTATTATGGCATTGCACAAGATTCTGGATTGGGATATGGAGGAAGAGCCGTTTGTTCTCATAGGGATTCATTCCACAGTAGAACCTTACCGCCTGGCATTCCTCATCAATAAGTACTTAAAAGTGTGCTTTAAGCGCGATGATCGCGATCAGGATGTCAGCTTACAGAATTATGTCGCGCAGTTTCCTGTGTATAGTTATGAGGACAGGGAACAGAATGCCAAGATATTTCTAGTGGCAAACCATTGCATGGCAGAATTAAAAGCAACTGCCAGCGTTGGAAGCTTGTTTGAAAATGATCAATCCACTACTGTGAAATCGACCCTTATCAAGGAATGCCGTAAAGTGGATTACCTCATAAAAATAGAAAAGGATGCAGAGCACTATCCTATAAAAAAGCTGCTCAACAAACTTATTGAGATACCTCAAGTCATATCCGTTTATGAGATCGACACGATGACGATCAAAAACACGGATAATTTAATTTTTGAATAATGAAAAGTTTACCAAAAAAAACCAAAATAGTTGCCACCCTAGGCCCTGCAACAGCTACTAAAGAAGTGTTGCACAACATGATTATTGCTGGGGTGAACGTTTTTCGTATCAATTTCTCCCATGCAGACCATGATGCGGTGCGCGAGCGCGTAAAAATGATACGCGACTTGAATAAGGAGCACGGTTTTGCCGTTGGGATCCTAGGAGATCTTCAAGGCCCTAAGCTGAGAGTAGGCGTAATGAGTGAGGAAGTTGTAGTAAATCCAGGAGATCGCATCACCTTCTCTACCGGTAAGCCCTTCAAAGGAACAGCAGAAAGAGTTTACATGAATTACGATCGATTCCCTAAAGATGTTAATGTAGGAGAGCGCATCCTTCTAGATGATGGTAAATTAATGTTTGAAGTGGTTGAGACAGATCGCGAGAGCAATGTGATCACTAAGGTGATTCAAGGAGGACCGCTACGCTCTAAAAAAGGAGTCAACCTCCCACAAACCAATGTTTCCCTTCCTGCACTTACAGAGAAGGACGTTAAGGATGCAAAATTTGCCTGCGAACTTCAAGTCGACTGGATGGCACTGTCTTTTGTTCGTCACAGCCGTGACTTGATCGAACTTCAAGATCTTATTAAAGAACATTCAGAGCACAAGATTCCCATCATTGCCAAAATTGAAAAACCAGAAGCAGTTCAAAATATAGATAAGATTGTTGCCTACTGTGATGGCTTGATGGTGGCCCGTGGTGATCTAGGGGTAGAAATTCCTGCACATGAGGTTCCCTTGATTCAAAAGCAACTGGTGTTGAAAGCAAAAAAAGCACGTATTCCAGTAATCATTGCTACCCAGATGATGGAAACCATGATCACCAGCCTAACTCCCACTAGAGCTGAGGTAAACGACGTGGCAAACTCTGTCATGGACGGAGCGGACGCGGTAATGCTTTCTGGGGAGACTTCTGTAGGACAATATCCGGTTCAGGTCATTGAGAAAATGGCGAGCATTTGCCGCAGCGTAGAAGACAGTGAATTGATCAAGGTTCCTCATGAGGCGCCACACATAAAAACCAAACGGTACATTACTAAGTCCGTTTGTTATCATGCTGCTAAAATGGCCAACGAGATCAACGCTAGAGCGATCACGACCATGACCAACAGTGGTTACACGGCGTTCCAGATAAGCGCCTGGAGACCGGCAGCACACATCTTGACCTTTACGAGTAACAATCGTATTCTAACCCAGCTCAGTCTACTTTGGGGTGTACAAGCCTTCCATTACGATCGCTTTGTAAGCACAGATGAGACCATTGAAGATGTGAACAAATTTGCTCTGAAAAATAAGTTTGTAGAAAAGGGAGATTTCTTGATCAACCTTGCCGCCATGCCGGTAACCGATAAAGGAATGGTAAACACCTTGCGTGTAAGTGAGGTGGAATAGTTAGTAGTTAGTAGTTAGTAGTTAGTAGTTAGTAGTTAGTAGTTAGTAGTTAGTAAAAATGCTAACTCAAGCGCAGTCGAGAGCTACATCAGAGTTAAAATATTGGATTTTTTATTAGTCCTTTTGAGGATTAGATACTACTTAATATGATCTTGAAAGCTGGAAAGACTTCGTTGTCTTCCAGCTTTTTTCATTGAGTCCATTAATACAGCCCTTTCAAATGGCAGCTGAGTAGGAGCGATCTTCTAATTCTGATGATTCCAATAAAACCATATCTCGACTGTCGCTCGAAACTGGTTTACAGGATTACTTACTTGCTGCAATCAACAATTAGTCATTTTCATTAAATGTAAAAATCAGCTTGTTTCAATATACCCCTTTTAGGGTATTTCTTTTATGATTATAAAACCCTAAATTTAAATTGCAGAAATTTAACTTCAAACTATTTAAATATACAGCTATGAAAATCAGCATTTTATTAATTACGGCACTATTTTTCACTGCTGCGTTTGCACAAACCGAAGATGACGAGATTGTGGCGATTGTAGAGGTTGAGGAGGTTGAAGACGAACCTAAATATAAAATTGTAACTGAATATTATCGAACTTACGATTATAGAGAAAAGAAAAAATTAAAAAGTGTAGGCGCTTACAATGAAGATTATAAACCTGAAGGATATTGGAAACATTATACGGCGAGCGATGGCGGTTATTTAACCTCTACTGGAAATTATAAAAATGGAAAGAGAATAGGCCATTGGAAATATTATTCTCAATATGGCAAAGTAAAGGCCGAAGGTGAGCTCACTGGAGAATTGGATCCTGAATATGCTTATGATAAATGGATTAAAAAAGGCACTTGGATCATCTATAATGAGTATACAGGACGTAAATCGAGTGAAATTTATTTCAACGACAAAGGAGAAGAAACAGGAAGGAAACGATTCAACTAAACTACTATAGGTTGAATCCCGGTTGGTTTTGGCTTCACCTTAAGGCGACTAAACTCAATCAGCCGTGATACAAACTCCAGTTATTTTTGGTTTTAGCCAGACAGACCTCCACAACAATTCAACAGGCTCATTATCCTTATAAAGGTAACGGGTCTTATTATTATTTTTTCCTTTTCAACACTGCCAATCGGCAATCCGGTTTTGCATTGCAAAACAACAGTTGGCAATCTCATGGCCCACGATATTTGAACAAAAACCATATCTCGACTGTCGCTCGATACTGGTTTTAGCGGTTTTAAGTTAAAACTTGGGCGCCATTCAAATGTGATATAAGCTCCTGTTGATTTTCGTTTTGATTTTGATTTTAAAAACCTTAGACTCTAATTAAGTTAACTTTTTAAATTTAGACTTCAACTTAAGCTTAAGCTTAAGCTTTACTTAAAATTTAAACTCCAACTGTACCTCCACAGGCTCCTCTTCCTCTTTATCATCTGTATTTAGATTAGAGAGTGACAAACCTAAGAGACGCACACTCTCCCGGAAGGACTCCTGACGCACCAGCTCCGTAGCGATTTCTAGAATTTCCTGCTTCTTACTGACGTAATTCGATACTGTTTTACTGCGGGTCTGCATCTTAAAGTCGCTGTATTTGATCTTGAGCGTGACGGTTTTCCCGGCCACATCGTTTTTGGAGAGTCGCTTTTCAATTTCGGTAGCGATCTGGTCCAGGCGTTCCATCATAAAGATCTCGCTGGATAGGTTATCAGAAAAGGTACGCTCTGCACCCAAGGACTTGCGTATGCGGTCTGGTTTTACAGCACTGTTATGGATACCGCGAACGATGTTGAAGTAATAGACACCGCTTTTTCCAAAATGCTCTGCCAGGTATTCTACGGGCTTTGTTTTGAGGTCTGCACCCGTAAAGATGCCGTGTTGGTACATCTTTTCCGCAGTCACTTTTCCTATGCCATGAAACTTGCGTATTTCCAATTGCTCCAGAAATTCCAACACTTCCTCTGGAACGATGGTTTTTTGACCATTGGGCTTGTTGTAGTCGCTGGCCACCTTGGCGATAAATTTATTGATGGATATTCCAGCGCTGGCCGTCAAACCCGTGGTTTCATAAATCCTACGGCGTATATCATAAGCGATGATCGTAGCGCTGGGATAGTTTAGTTTATTGTCGGTCACATCCAGATAAGCCTCGTCCAGCGATAGCGGCTCGACGAGATCTGTATAATCCAGGAATATCTCGCGTATCTGGTGGGAAACCTCACGGTAACGGTCAAACCTTGCCTTTACAAAAATCAAATCTGGGCACAGCCTTTTTGCTGTTACACTGGGCATCGCACTGCGCACACCATACGTGCGGGCTTCATAACTGGCGGCCGCCACGACGCCACGCTGGCTACTGCCACCCACGGCAATGGGCTTACCTTTTAACTCTGGTGCATCAAGCTGCTCCACAGACGCATAAAAGGCGTCCATGTCTACATGTATGATTTTGCGATTCTCCAGCAGCATAAGACAAAATTAGTCGATTCAAAAATGCCACGCTGACTAAATATTAGCGTAAATCTAAGAGATTGATATCCATCAATTTGATACATTGTCCCCATGAAAAATGAAGGATTAACTGCTGTGGTAACAGGTGCCACAGGACTCGTAGGATCAACTTTACTCGCACAACTGCTGGGTGATAGCAGGTATGATGTGGTAATTACGCTTTCGCGAAAGCGAATACCCGACAGCCATCCCAAACACCATAATCATCTGGCTGACTTATTTGATCCTACCACCTACAGTGGCCAGCTAAAGGGCGACCATCTATTTATTTGCACGGGAACCACCAAGGCGGACACGCCAGATAATGAGGAGTATTACCGCATTGAACACGATTTACCCTTGACGGTTTCCCAAACTGCCTTAAAAAATGGTGTCAAGACGGTTGTTGCTATATCTGCCCTAGGCGCAGACCCAGAAAGCAGGTTTTCTTACAACCGCGGTAAGGGTGCCATGGAGCGGGATATTGCAGATCTAGGCTTTAAGCATGCCTATTTTGTGCAGCCCGCATTGATAGGTGGCGAGCGCGAGGAAAAAAGAACTTTTGAAAATTTATTCAAATCGGTTCAAAAATTGATCGACCCACTGCTGATGGGACGTCTTAAAAAATACCGCACCATTCACCCCTATACCATTGCACAGGCGATGATCAACATTGCCGTGAATGACTATCCTGAAACTAGGATCGAAAGTGACAAATTGAAAGTACTGGCGACTATGGAATCATAAATCCTTGTGATCATAGTCCACATTTTTGCGATCTAAAAAGAGTATTTTTGCACCAAATTAATCTTCATGAGTAAGTTGGTAGTAGTAGGAACGGTAGCCTTTGATGCGATCGAGACACCTTTTGGCAAAACAGATAAGATACTGGGTGGCGCAGCGACCTTTATAGGACTGGCAGCGGCACATTTTAATACAGAAGTAGGGCTGGTAAGTGTTGTAGGTGGTGATTTTCCAGACAACTACCTGACCATGCTTAAAGACCGCGGTATGAATATTGAGGGAATCGAGATCGTGTCTGAAGGAAAAACCTTTTTCTGGAGCGGTAAATATCATAACGATATGAACTCTCGCGACACCCTTGCTACAGAGCTGAATGTTCTAGCAGACTTCAAACCCGTCGTGCCAGAGCACTTTAAGGATGCCAATGTCGTCATGTTGGGTAACCTGCATCCCGCAGTGCAACTGGGCGTGATCGAGCAAACTAAAGAGGCTGATCTTCATATTCTCGACACCATGAATTTCTGGATGGACAGTGCACTGGATCTATTGAAGGAAGTCATTGCCAAAGTGGAAGTGATTACCATCAATGATGAAGAGGCGAGACAACTTTCTGGCGAGTACAGCCTTGTGGCGGCCGCTAGAAAAATCCATGAAATGGGCCCCAAATTTGTAGTGATTAAAAAAGGAGAACACGGCGCACTGCTCTTCCACAATGGAGAGATTTTCTTTGCACCGGCATTGCCTCTAGAAGAAGTTTTCGACCCTACTGGGGCTGGTGATACTTTTGCCGGTGGTTTTGCAGGTTTCCTAGCCGCAAGTAAGGATTATAGTTTTGAAAACATGAAGCGTGCGATCATCTATGGATCCAACTTTGCCTCCTTTGCGGTAGAAAAATTTGGGACCGAGAGAATGCAGACGGTAACAAACGACGAGATAAGCCAGCGACTTGAGCAGTTCAAGGCGCTAACAAAATTTGAAATAACAACCTAACATAAACTTGAGCCCGAAAATATTTCGGGCTTTTTTTAACTTCATTTTCCCCTAGAGTGCTATGAGCGATCAATTGAAACATGAGTGTGGTATTGCCTTGATACGGTTATTAAAACCCTTGGAATTTTACAAGGAAAAATACGGCACGGCTTTCTACGGCATCAACAAGATGTATTTAATGATGGAAAAGCAGCACAACCGTGGTCAGGATGGTGCAGGCTTTGCCAGCATCAAACTGGATGTAAAACCTGGTGAACGTTATATTTCCAGGGTGCGCAGTAATGCTGCACAACCCATTCAGGATATTTTTGCCCAGATCAATAACCGCATCAATGAAGAAATGGCTGCCCGTCCAGAAATGAAGGATGATGTCGCTGCTCAAAAAACAAACATTCCCTATGTAGGGGAACTCTTGATGGGGCACGTGCGTTATGGGACCTTCGGTAAAAATTCCATAGAGTCTGTACACCCGTTTTTACGTCAAAACAATTGGATGCACCGCAACCTAATCATGGCTGGAAACTTTAACATGACCAATGTTTTCAAGCTGTTCAACAAATTAGTAGAACTAGGACAACACCCCAAGGACATGGCAGACACGGTGACCGTCATGGAAAAAGTGGGTCATTTCCAGGATCGTGAAGTGCGTAAACTTTATAAAAAATTCAAGAATCAAGGCATTTCTAAAATTGAGGCCTCTCCAAAAATAGCAGAAGAAATTGACGTTGCAAAAATCCTGCGCAAGAGTGCCCGCGACTGGGATGGCGGTTATGCCATGGGCGGTTTGATGGGACACGGTGACGCCTTTTTATTGCGTGATCCAGCGGGAATACGTCCCGCCTATTATTATCAAGATGATGAAGTAGTCGTCGTTGCCAGCGAGCGACCCGTCATTCAAACGGCATTTAATGCTAGGTTTGAAGATGTCCATGAGTTGGATCCAGGAAAAGCAATCATCATCAAGAAAGATGGTACCGTTACCCTAGATCAAATAAGCGAGCCGCTGGAAAGAAAAGCCTGCTCTTTTGAGCGCATCTATTTCTCCCGCGGTAGCGATGCAGAAATCTATCAGGAACGCAAAATGCTAGGCAGGTTATTGTTCCCTAAAATCATGGATAAAATAGGGGGTGACATAGACAACTCCGTCTTTTCCTATATCCCCAACACGGCAGAGACTTCCTTCTATGGAATGATTGAAGCCGCCCACCAGGTGCTAAATGAGCAAAAAAGAGATGCCATACTTGCCGGCGAGGGTAAACTAACTGCGGAACAGGTGGAAAATACGCTTTCGCGAAAGCTGAGAACCGAGAAAATCGCGATCAAGGATGCCAAATTGCGCACCTTTATTACAGAGGATTCCTCACGCGATGATTTGGTAGCCCACGTCTATGATGTTACCTATGGCGTTGTGAAACCAACGGATCACTTAGTGATCATTGACGATTCCATCGTTCGTGGAACTACCTTGAAGAAGTCCATCCTCAAAATGATGGATCGACTGAATCCTAAAAGCATTGTTGTTGTTTCTAGCGCACCGCAGATACGTTATCCAGATTGTTATGGAATCGACATGGCACGTTTGGAAGGTTTGGTTGCTTTTCAAGCTGCCTTGCACCTGCACAAGGATCGAGGAACTGAAGATGTCATTAAAGACATTTATGCCAAGTGTAAAGTACAGTTGGAATATGAAGACCGCGATGTCGTCAACTATGTCAAGGAATTGTACGACCCATTTACAGACGAAGAAATCAGCGATAAAATCGCCGAGTTACTTTCTGATGAAAGCCTCAATGCTAAGGTTTCTATTATCTACCAAAAAGTGGAAGACCTACACAAAGCCTGTCCTAAAAACTTAGGAGATTGGTACTTTACAGGAAATTACCCCACAGATGGCGGTAACCGCGTAGTCAATCGTGCTTTTATCAATTTCTTTGAAGGGAATGATGAAAGGGCTTATTGATTTTTGACAACTGCAAATCAAAAAATAGGCGCGTTTTATCTACATGAAATACGCTGAATAATTTGTATCATTATAATATGAGACAAATAGTTCTATTATCATTTTTACTTGTGTATTCCTCGTCATTTGCATGCATTTGTGGAACAACTTCTGTTATTAATAGGTATAATCACTCTGATTTTGTTGCAGACATCACTATTGTTAAAAATTATCCCAATGAAGGAAATATTAATTTTTATAAATCTGATATAAAAATTAATCAGCTCTTTAAAGGGAGAACACTAAAATCCATATTTGTGTATGGAAGAAGTGATGGACAAATCGGCAATTCTTGTTCTATATTCTTTCCCGTAGGCACTAACTTAATAGCTTACTCAAATAAAGATGACAAAGGGATTTTTACGATAGGAAGGTGTTCTAATGTTAATTTAGATCAGGTAACAACTTCTCAGGTTAAGTATGAGATCGCAGCGCTAAATCATATTACATCCAATGCTCAAAAAGATTTAGACGTAGTACAATTTCAGGAAAATTCTGATCTCAGGGAAAGGTTAAAAAAATTCAATGGTTTAAGGCTTGATCAAAATTACGCACTTTTTCAAATCGAGTTCAATTCAGACTTTACCGTAAAATCAGTTATAGCGATTAATGGATTTGGAGATCTTATCGATAAGGACTTATCCTCAATCTTTAAAGAAGTAATATGGATAGATGGAGAGAATCCATCACGAAAAGAAATTACCCAGAGCAGCAAATTGTTATTTGGGATTTACTATCATCCACAAACAGAAGATAGAAAGAGCTTTCTATCTTTTTACTGATTTTGAATAATAAAAATCCCCTTCCAGCTGCGCTGTAAGGGGATTTTCATTATTCAGAACTGCTTCAGATTATTTATTCTGAGCATATCGTTTAGATACTTCTTCCCAGTTAATTACATTAAAGAAAGCTTCAACATAATCTGGTCTTCTATTCTGGTAGTTCAAGTAATAGGCATGTTCCCAAACGTCCAGTCCTAGGATAGGAGTTCCACCGCAGCCCGTATTAGGCATTAATGGATTGTCTTGATTCGGGCAACCGCAAATATCCAATTTCCCACCATCCTTAACACATAAAAATGCCCACCCAGAACCGAATTGGCCTTTGGCAGTTTCAGAAAATTTCGTTTTGAAGTCTGCAAAGCTACCATATTCAGACTCGATAGCCGTTTTTAAATCTCCGGTTGGTTGTCCGCCACCTTTGGGTGACATGATGTTCCAGAACAATTTGTGGTTGTAGAATCCGCCGCCGTTATTTCTAACTGCTTTGTTTTTCATATCTAGATTCTTGAGGATGTTCTCAATCGTCTTTCCTTCATAGTCCGTGCCTTTAATGGCAGCATTTAATTTATCCGTGTATCCCTGGTGATGCTTTGAATGGTGTATTTCCATTGTTTGTGCATCTATATTTGGTTCTAACGCATTGTATGCGTAATCTAATTTTGGTAATTCGAAAGCCATCTTAATTGGTTTTTTAGTTAGTAATTGTAATGTGCCTAAAGTTACGCCAGCAATGGCATAGCATAAAATCGCTGGTGTTATAATATACTTAAAGATGAGTGGTTGGGATGAAGCGCATTTAGTTATGCTGCGTTCGTAATGTCGCTTTCGCGAAAGCGAACTTATTAGTAGGGGATGTGGTAAATTTGAATATGCAGCATCCACCTACAACATTTTACAGCGCCAGCGCAGGTTCTGGTAAGACCTATACCCTAGCTCGTGACTATTTGACCTTGTTATTCAAAAGTAATTTTCACAACGGGTACCGCGAGATCCTTGCCGTCACGTTTACCAATAAAGCGGTGGCAGAGATGAAACAACGCATCCTAGAAAACCTACACCAGCTTACTCAAGAAGAGATTCCAGAAGAATTGCTGGCCATTAAGCATCACATCCAGACAGAAACTGGACTTGATGATGCACAGCTGCGCAAAAAAGCCACCCATATTGAGCAAAAACTATTGCACGACTATGCTGCCTTTGACATCGTCACTATTGACAGCTTTAACCACCGCATTCTACGCACTTTCGCTCGAGACGTAGCGTTGCCGGATGGGTTTGAAATTGAATTGGACAGTGATCGTTTGATCTCAAAGGCCATTCACAATTTATTATCCAGAGCAGGAAAGGAAAAGGAGTTAACGAGGCTGCTCATTGAGTTTTCGCTGGCTAAAATAGATGAAGGAAAAAGTTGGGACATTGAATTTGATCTGCATAACATCGCACGATTGATCTTAAGCGAGTCTCATTATCAGTACCTAGAAGATCTAAAAACAAAAAGCATTGCTGACTTTTTACAGCTGCGTAAGAAGTTGTACGAACTCATCCACACGGCAGAATCAAATTTATTAAAACAAGGAACAGAACTCTACTCCTATTACACTTCTAATGGGTTGACCGCAGACGATTTCTCAGGAAAATCGCGTGGTATCTTTGGATGGATTAAAAAGTTTGCAGACGGCAATTTACCGGCTAATGGTCAGCAAAAATATCTAGAAAAAGCCCTGACAGATTCCGTTGCGGGAACAACCAGCGATGCCAATAAAGAGATTATTGATACCAGGCAGTCAGATTTGAGCCGATTGATCCTGGAATTTCAGGAGCAATCTGGCGTCAATGCCATGCACCGCAACGCGGTATCCAGAATCACGGCACTGTCGCTGCTCAATGAGCTGATGCTAGAAATAGACAAAATTAAGACTGACGAGCAGATTGTTCCCATTTATGAGTTCAATGGCATACTTGCCCGTCAGGTAAAGGACCAACCTGCCCCTTTTATTTATGAACGCCTGGGCGAGCGCTACCGGCATTATTTTGTAGACGAATTCCAAGATACCAGCCGCATGCAGTGGGAAAACCTGATGCCGTTGATCGAGAACCCCATCAGTCAAGAACGACCGGACGGCAGCCGCGGCAGTCTTATGTTAGTGGGCGATGCCAAGCAATCGATCTACAGATGGCGCGGTGGTGATGCAGATCAGTTTCTTGATATTTTAACAAGCGAGCAGATGTTCCTGCAGGCAAAGAACAATGTGACACTGGACACCAACTGGCGCAGTTATGACAACATCATTCAATTCAACAATGCTTTTTTCAAACATTATGGCGGTTATCTTACCAGTGATCTCTATAAAAATTTATATCAAGAATACCTGCATCAGGAAACCAATCCTAAAAAAGGGGGTTTTGTGCAAGTGGATTTCTTAGACAGCGATGAGACAGAAGTTCTTGATGAGGATGAAGAGTTGACCACTATTTATCCCGTACACGTAAAACGTCAGATCGACCAGGCACTGGCATCTGGGTTCGTTCCCAACGAGATTTGTGTGCTGGTGCGCAAGAAAAAACAGGGCGATGAGATCGCACGTTATCTGGTACGTGAAAATAGGAGCGTGGTGTCCAGTGACAGTTTGCTGGTGGCCGCATCGCCGCGCGTTCAGTTGCTGGTGCAGTATATGAAAATGTGTTTGTATCCAGAGCAACAACAGCCACGGTATGCATTTTTACTTCAGTTGGCACAGTGGCATGAGCTAAAGGACGTGCATTCCTTTATTCATAAATACCTGCAGGCAAGTCTTGGGGAGTTAACGCATGACTTGTTGGGCAGTGGGGATGATGTGTATCTCGCTTTCGCGAAAGCGCCCTTATTTCAAGCCACAGAAAAAGCGGCAGCAGCATTGGATCTATTGAAAGATCATGACACGAGACTGCAGTCCTTCCTAGAACATGTATTTGAATTTGCGGCAGGCTTTGAAAAAACAGCTTCCAGCTTTCTGGAAAATTGGGAGAACAAGCAAAACAGCTTGAGCGTTCCCGCTGCAGACGATCCTACAGCTGTCCAAATCATGACGATTCACAAATCCAAAGGCCTGGAATTCCCGGTAGTCATCGTTCCTTATTGCGACATTATTCTCAATGATGCCAGAGATGTCACGGGATGGATTCCAGTAGAACCTACCACCTATAGTGGGTTCGAACACTTATACATTTCACTGAAAAAAGACTGCCTGTTGTATCCTGAGCCGGCACCACAAATGTATCTGGAACAGGACTCTAAAGCCGAAATGGATCAGGTCAATACCTTATATGTAGCATTTACCAGGGCAAAAGAGCAATTATACATCAGCTGTCTAGAAAACAAAAAAGAAAAGAACAACTACAGCAAACTATTGATGGAGTTTGTAGAGCAGTCCCATGGGCCACTTATCCAAGAAAACGGGTTCAAAACTATTCAACTGGGAAACCCTGTCAAGAACTCCCAAAGATCAGAAGAGCACACCAGCAAGTTGATGGAAGGATATTTTTTAAGCCAGGTGCAGGAAAGATCTACTTTTGCCACCCGCAAAGGACTGTTATGGGCCAGCGGTGCTGCAGATGCTATCGAGGCAGGTACACAATTGCACTATTACCTCTCGTTGATTCATGATTCCGCAGATGTTGAAGCAGTAAAAGAGACTTTGAAACTGGACCGCAGTATGGATACACAAAAAGCTACAGAAATGATGGATAAGATTCAATCCATTGTTCGCCATCCAGAATTAGAATCCTTTTTCAAAGAAGGCGTCGATGCCATCAATGAAAAAGCCATTCTCAAAACGGATGGCAGTAAATTGATTCCAGACCGACTCGTTCGAAACGGGAAATCTGTAACCATCATGGATTACAAAACAGGTGTTGAGAATGAAAAGCATAAGAATCAATTGAACGCTTATGCAAGCCTACTCATTTCTATGGGATACACGATCGATAGAAAAATCCTGATCTATACGGATGATTTGGATATCGTGAGCTGGGGCTAGAAAACTTATAGTCATTACCTTTGTATTCTAAGCAAGAAAACTATGTACGGAGCAATTCAAGAATTTTTACAAAAAGAACTCGAAGAAATTAAAGACGCAGGTCTTTATAAGAAGGAGCGCATTATCACATCCCCTCAAGATGCGGTCATTACATTAGACGACGGTAGTGAGGTGCTCAATTTTTGTTCCAACAATTATTTGGGACTATCCTCCCATCCCGAAGTGATCCAAGCCGCAAAAGACAGTCTGGACAGTCACGGTTTTGGGATGAGTTCCGTTCGCTTTATTTGTGGAACTCAAGACATCCACAAAAAATTGGAACAGAAACTAGCCGACTTTTATGGTATGGAAGAAACCATTCTTTATGCCGCGTGTTTTGATGCCAATGGCGGTGTGTTTGAACCTTTATTAGGCAAAGAAGATGCGATCATCTCAGACTCGTTGAACCACGCTTCCATTATTGACGGCGTACGCTTGTGTAAAGCAATGCGTTACAGATATGCCAGTGCAGACATGGCAGATCTTGAAACTCAACTAAAACAGGCAAATGCTGACGGTGCTCGATTCAAAATTATCGTTACTGATGGTGTGTTTTCCATGGATGGAGTTCTTGCACCCTTAGATAAAATTTGTGACCTCGCAGACAAGTATGATGCGCTAGTGATGGTAGATGAGTGCCATGCGGCTGGATTCTTAGGAGATACAGGTAGAGGATCGCTCGAGGCAAAAGGTGTTTTAGGACGTATTGACATCGTTACCGGTACTTTAGGGAAAGCCTTAGGTGGAGCTATGGGTGGTTATACGTGTGCTAAAAAGGAGGTTATCGAAATCTTACGTCAACGTTCAAGGCCCTATTTATTTTCCAACTCCTTGGCTCCTTCTATAGTAGGCGCTTCGATAAAAGCACTAGAACTGATTGATGAGAGCACAGAGCTGATTAAAAAAGTACAGTCCAATACCGCATACTTCAAAAAAGAGATGCAAAAGTTAGGCTTTGATATTATTGATGGTGAGAGCGCTATTGTTCCCGTGATGTTATACGACGCTAAACTTTCCCAACAGATGGCAGACATGCTTTTAGAAGAGGGTATTTATGTCATAGGCTTCTTTTTTCCTGTTGTACCTAAAGAAAAGGCACGGATTCGCGTACAATTAAGTGCTGCACATACACAAGAACACTTAGATAAAGCTGTGAATGCGTTCAAAAAAGTAGGGGAATCCTTAAAAATTATCAAAAATTAACATTATATCACGGTGTCAATTGCTCAATTATGATAAATTTATTCTTTAATGCTTGCAATTGGCTCTGAACAAATTATTTTTGCCTTGTTGTAAATCTAAATAACCAAACATGAAAAATTATTTTAAAATTTTTGTTGCCAGTATCATTTTGCTTTCCGCAGGTCTGGTGGACGCTCAAGACGAAACCGACCGCTGGTCTGTTGCAATAGGGTTGAATGCCGTTGATTATTACCCTGTTGGTGAAGAAGACCAAGGATTAGGCGGGTATTTTGATGAATTCTTTAATACAGAGCATTACAACTTCCTTGCAGCTCCTAGTAGAGTTGAAGTAGGTTACTATGTAGGTGATGGTATTGTTACCACAATTGCTGGATCTGTAAATTCGATTGACAGAATAGGAGATGCTAGGGTTTCCACTATGTATTATACTAGTATTGATGGTGGGTTAAGATACAACCTGCGTGAAATCTATAACGGTAGTGACGTATTCAACCCTTATTTGGGAATTGGAGGTTCTTACCAGTTTATTGAAGACCTCTCTTTCGGGACTTTCAATGGTACCTTAGGATTCGATGTTAAAGTTGCAAGCAATATTTATTTTAATGTTCAAACTACCTACAAGCATGCCTTTGAAGATGAGAGTCCAAAACACTTTCAACATGTTGCTGGAGTAAAATTCATTTGGGGCGCTACAGACTCTGATGGTGATGGTATCCCAGATAGTAAAGACGATTGTCCAGAGACTCCAGGTCTAGCTGAATTTAATGGTTGTCCAGATTCTGATGGCGATGGCATCAAAGACAGCGAGGATGCATGTCCTTATGTAGCTGGTCCAGTTGCAACTATGGGTTGTCCCGATACAGATGGTGATACAGTACTAGATAAAGACGATGAGTGTCCAACTGTTGCTGGTCTTGTTGCCTTGAAAGGATGTCCAGACACAGACGGTGATGGAATTGCTGATAAAGATGACGAATGTCCTACTGAAGCTGGTTTAGCTAAATTCAACGGTTGTCCAGACACAGACGGTGATGGAATCGCTGATAAAGATGATAAGTGTCCTAAAGTAGCTGGTGTTGCTGAATTACAGGGATGTCCAGTTCCTCCAGTACCAACAGTTAAAGAACAGGAGCAATTGAACGCTTATGCAAGAACGATCTTGTTTGATACAAACAAAGCGACCATCAAAAAAGAATCTGCTCAAACACTAGAAGACATCATTACGATATTGGAAAAATATCCAGATGCTAAATTCTCTGTTGACGGTCATACAGACAGTGTAGGTACTGACGCTTACAATCATAAACTTTCCCACGAGAGAGCTAGTTCTGTAATGAATTATCTTATAGAAGGTGGAATCGCAAAAAGCAGGTTATCTGCTGAAGGTTTTGGTGAGACCAAACCTATCGCAGACAATTCAACGGATGCTGGAAGACAACAAAACAGACGTGTTGAGATCAACTTGATGAAAAACTAACGTTGTAGTCCAACACTTTTATAAAAGGAACGCCATCCTCACGGATGGCGTTTTTTTATGCCCTATTTTTAACCGTAGATCAAACATCTTTATGCCACATTTTATAAATAGGGTCTTAGACACATTAACTCAAAAGGGTATAAACCCAGCACAAGTGAGTTATGTGGTGCCCAGTCGACGGGTGGGCCTCTTTTTGAATAAAGCGATTGCCCTAGAGCAAGATCAACCCATTTTTGAACCGGACGCGCATAGCATTGAGGAATTTATCCAAGAACTATCCGGGCTCCATATCCTTCCAGACCTAGACATACTTCCCTATTTCTACACCGCCTATTGCAGCATAGAGCCAGAGGACAAAAGGGATAGTTTTGATGCCTTTATAGGCTGGGCACCCACCATCCTGCAAGATTTCAATGAAATAGACCGGTACTTGATCGATACAGATCGGTTTTTTAATTATTTGGGGAATTTCAAAGCGCTGGATACCACATCACACTGGTCGCTAGATGCAAATCCCACCCAAATGGTCACTCAATACCTGGGTTTTTGGAAGAAACTGGCGAGTTATTATCAAGCTTTGAAAGAGGTACTTACCTCTCATAAAGTAGCTTATCAAGGTCTTGCTTATAGAGCCGCTTTCGCGAAAGCGAACTCTCCAGAAAAATCCATTACCACCAATCAACCTCTCATTTTTATAGGACTCAATGCACTAAACACTGCCGAATCCAAAATCATCCAACTATTATTGGAAAAAGAGGAAGCCCTTATTTTTTGGGATGCCGACTCCTATTTTATGGAGCGGCCCTACCATGAGGCCGGCAAATTTATTAGAGAACATCAGGAAAACTGGAAGTATTATGCGGATAAACCATTAGAGTTTGTCGATCATAATTATTCCAAAAAGAAAGACTTACATATCATAAGTACCACTGGAAACTTAAGCATGGTGCAAGCCGCAAGCCAGTATTTATCGACCTTACCAGAAGCCGACTTGCTACAAACAGCAGTAATCCTGGCAGACGAGCAATTGTTACTGCCGCTATTGAGCGCAATTCCAGACAACGTAAAAGCCTTCAACATCACCATGGGCCTGAGTCTGGATCAATTGCCTATGGCCTCCTTCTTTCTGGACCTCTTTAAACTCCACAGAGAATACACCAGCGACGGATTCTACTATAAAAATATAATTCGGGTTCTAGAGTCTTCGTTTGCTTCGATTTTATCTGCCAGTGATGTGGAATCAGCGCTAAAAAAGATTCGCAATGAAAACTTGATTTATGTAGATGCAGATAGGCTTGACCTCGATAAAAATTCATTCATAGACCTGCTTTTAAAACCGATTACCAATCCTAAAGAGATTCTCACGCTAGCATCCCAAATCCTTGCGAGGCTTAAAGTCGCCTTGATGTCTTCTAAAAATAGCCGTTTAGAACTGGAGCAGCTTCTAGCCATGACTGAAGTTCAAAATGAACTCATTCAATTGGTCCATGAAAACCAGAGCATCAAAGATTTAAGAACACTCACCTATTTGTTGCGCCAGCTACTGCCCCTCAAGAAACTAGATTTCATAGGTGAACCGGTTCAAGGATTACAGCTCATGGGACTTTTAGAAACCAGAGCGCTGGACTATAAGAACATCCTGATGCTTTCAGTCAATGAAGGAACCTTGCCTGCCGGGAAATCTTTCAATTCCTATATCCCATATGAGATGAAAAAGGAATTTGATCTTCCTACCTATACAGAGAAAGACAGCGTTTATGCCTACCACTTCTACCGGTTGTTACACCGCTGCGAGTCGGCCACGTTTATTTATAATGCGGAATCAGACACCTTAGGTGGTGGTGAGAAAAGTAGGTTCCTGCTACAATTGGAAACCGATACGGTTGCGAACCACAACCTGACCCAAACCAGCTATTACCATAAGATCAATGCGGTACAGTACCTACCTATTGAAATCAAGAAAGAGGAACTATATTTCAGTAGATTGAAGGATATTGCGGGTAAGGGATTTTCACCCTCAGCACTATCCAGTTATGTGCGCAATCCTATTGATTTTTTTGCAAATAAGATCTTGTCCATTTCTGACCTTGAAGAAGTAGAGGAAGATATAGCTTTAAACACCATGGGCTCCATCATCCATGAAGTGCTGGATCAATTATATCAAGAATACCAAAAACGAATCCTTACTCCAGCAGATTTCAACATCATTGAAAAGCAAATCCCAACCCAGCTGGATCTGGCCTACAAGAAATGTTATTTATCCCAATCCCAGCCCTTAGGAAAGAATAAGATCATCTATGAGGTCTCCTTGCATTACGTCAAAAAAATGGTGGCTAGCGATAAGGAATTGGTCGCCACAGGAAAGGAGTTGATCATAGAAAGTGTCGAGCAAAACCTAAATACGACTATAGAAGTTCCTGAAATAGGCGCGGTTCGATTACACGGTAAAGTAGATCGCGTGGATCGGCTGGACGGTGTTCTTAGGATTATTGATTATAAGAGCGGCAGCGTGAGCCAGCGTAATGTTGCTATTGACGATGATTATTCGGTACTGATAACGGACTATGAACGTTCCAAAGCCTTTCAGGTGTTGATGTATGCCTACCTCTATCTTAAAAACCATCCTGCGAATGAGGTGGAAGCAGGAATCATTAGCTTTAAGAATTTCAACGCTGGATTTATATCCTTTGCTACAAAACCAAAAACGCGATTTGAACCTAAAACCATAGACAGTGAAGTGATGGAACACTTTGAAGTCCAATTGATACGTTTAATCAAAGAATTGTTCGATCCAGAGATCCCACTCGTAGAAAAATCCACATAATGCAAACTAAGAACAACATTCAGATACCCTCAGAGCACCAAAAATCAATTTTGCTCGACTATACCTTTCAGTCGGTTGAGAAATCCTTGCCCGTGATTATTTTCTGTCATGGCCTTAAAGGCTACAAAGACTGGGGAGCATGGAATTTGATGGGTTCCGCTTTCGCGAAAGCGGGCTTCCTATTCATCAAATTTAACTTCTCACACAATGGCGGCACACCACAGCAGCCTATCGACTTTCCAGATCTAGAGGCCTTCGGGAACAACAACTACAGCCTGGAGGTGCGTGACTTGAAAAGAGTTCTGGATTGGGTGGAACAATCAGCACTTCCAGTAGATCCCACCAAAATAAACCTGATAGGACACTCCAGAGCTGGGGGAATTACCACCATCACAGCGGCAAAAGACCATCGCATCAACAAACTCATCACCCTAGCGGGTGTTGTCGATTATGCCGAGCGATTTCCCAGCGGAGAAGATCTTCAAAAATGGAAGCAGAACGGCGTTTATTATGTCAAAAACGGGCGTACAAAACAAGACATGCCCTTTTTCTACCAGATGTACGAAGATTTTCAGGCAAATAAAGAAGAACTCACTATTTTAAACGCTGCTGCCCGTCTTGAAGTACCGCATTTGATCGTTCATGGTACTGCAGATGAGACAGTGGCGGTGCATGATGCTCATCGCCTACATAGCGCCAGCAAACAGAGCCAGACATCACTTTTGCGAGGCGCTGGTCACACCTTTGGAGCATCCCATCCTTGGGAATCCAGTTCAATGCCGCCTGATCTAAGACAGGCGGTGCAGTGTATGATTAATTTTTTAAGTGCTTAGACCGAAAAATTCAAGTACCCCCTTTATCAGATATAATTCATGAATATAGTATACCTACACGGCCTTATGTCTAGCAATCAATCGCCAAAAGTGGACTGGCTTAAAAACAAAAACACCGTTTTTAACCCGTACTTAAATTATAAAGAAGACACAGAAACATTGTTTTCCGACTTAAAAACCATTTGTGAGGAAAATAAAATTGACCTAATTATTGGCAGTAGCATGGGTGGCTACCTAGGTTTTCATTTAAGCAATAAATACAATATCCCCAACCTCCTCTTTAACCCGTCCTTAGAAAAAAACAAAATGGTAAAACCAAAAGTCGAAGAAATAAAAAACAGCCATGTGCTTCATACCTTAGTTTTGGGAAGAAACGATGATGTGGTTATTCCATCACACACCATTGGTTTTATGGAAAATGGCGACTTCAATTATAGAGTTACCCTTGAAGAAAATGGCCACAGAACTCCTATTGAACTGCTGAAAAAGCATTTTGAATGGATTGAAAACTCCAAAAAATGATGTGAAACAAAAAACGCAACCTATAGGTTGCGTTTCCAAGTGGAGAATACCGGATTCGAACCGGTCACCTCTTGCCTGCCAGGCAAGCGCTCTAGCCAAATGAGCTAATCCCCCTAATATTATACTCTTAAAAAATTCAAACTCACCACCTTCCCGCGACCTCGCGGGACGCTCTAGCCAACTGAGCTAATCCCCCAAAAATTGGTACGGCAAATATACACTTTCCGCTCATTTCAACACAATAAATTAAATGGGGATCCAGTAAGTTTGCATCGTGAAACCAGTCCTCAACATTACTACAAAAGATATTCTCAAACTTGCCTTTCCAGCTATTATTGCCGGGATTGCAGAGCCAGTGATCAGCATTACAGATATTGCCATCATCGGGAACATGGAGGGTAATAGCGTGGATTCCCTCGCTGCAGTGGGTTTGGCAGGGACTTTTTTAAGCACCATTATCTGGACACTGGCGCAAACCAAAACTTCTATTTCTAGTATTATCTCAAAGGCTATTGGTAATGATGGCTTGAATAAAATAAATGCTTTGATCCCTCAAGTGATCTGGATCAATATTTTATTGGGATTAGGGATTTATGCCATCACTGCCCCTTTAGCCAGCTTCATCTTTAGTTTGTTCAAGGCACAAGGTGAAGTGCTTGAGATGACCACCTCCTATTACCAACTTCGGGCGCTGGGTTTTCCTTTGACCTTAAGCGCATTTGCAATATTTGGTATTTTTAGAGGACTGCAAAACACGCATTGGGCGATGATCGCAAGTATTTCTGGAGCGCTGGTCAATGTGGTTCTAGATTACCTATTAGTCAACGGGATTGATGGTTGGTTTTCTGGAATGGGGCTTACTGGAGCGGCGGTTGCGAGCTTGTTTGCGCAAGCCACCATGCTGGTCATTGCCTTGTTTTACTTCTTTAATCACACGCCATTCACCTTATGGATTCAACAATGGAAACCCCACGTTCAGTTGGGCCATCATATAAAACTGACAGCAAATTTTTTCTTGCGCACGCTAGCTATTAATGTTTGTATTTACTTGTCCAATACATACGCTACTGGATATGGAGTGGAAGAATTAGCAACTCACGCAATTCTAATGAACATCTGGCTGTTCTTTTCCTTTTTTATTGATGGTTTTGCCAATGCAGGAAATGCCATAGGCGGCAAGCTATTGGGTGCTCGTGATAGAGCCTCCCTTAATTATCTGGCGGTAAAGACCAACAGTTTTGGGGTGGGAGTTTCTATCGTTTTGGCGCTAGTTTGCGCCTTATTCTATACCCAAATAGGCGGTTGGTTTACAGATAATGCCAGGGTAGATGCCCTATTTATGGACACCTTTTTCATCATCCTGCTCATGCAGCCCATCAATGCCGTTGCTTTTGTTTACGATGGTATTTTCAAAGGCTGGGGCGAGGCACCTTACCTGCGCAATTTGTTGCTGGGCGTCACTTTCGTACTATTTGTACCGGTATTATTGCTTTTTGATTACTTCGGTTTTGAGCTCAAGGCCATTTGGATCGCATTTTTTGCCTGGATGATAGGCAGGGCAGTCTTGCTGCATCTTAAATTTAGAAAAAGGCTGGAGGCGATGGTTTGATTTTGAGAATGGTTCGCTTTCGCGAAAGCAGAAAATTTATTATAATGATGATTTGGGCGTTTCCTCGGCTCAGGCCGAGGTCGGGCTTTACGCTTCAATCTTTTTTTAAAGTCGCTTTGGCTCCTTTTAAAAAAGGATTTCCGCTGCAATCCCTAACGCGTTAGCCACCTCATTTGGGTATTTCAATAATGCTATCTTTGCTTAAAATTGAACTCTATGCACACACTGCTTCAACAGGACAATTGGTTCATCGAGCTTTCCAGATTTATGGGAGGCGTTGGGATTTTTCTCGTTATCGGGATCGTTTTGATCGTAGTGGTGCTTTATAAAAAATTCAAGAAACGCTGATGGGAACCGTGCGAATTACCAAAGAATTTACGTTTGAAACCGGTCACGCCCTACATGGCTATGATGGGAAATGCCGCAATGTGCATGGGCATAGCTATAAACTTGCTGTGACCGTGATAGGCCAACCCATCATGGACTCCAACAATGTAAAGTATGGGATGGTGATCGATTTCACCGATTTGAAGAAAATTGTGAAAGAAGAAATTGTCGATCCATTTGATCACGCCACCGTCTTTAATAAAAATTCCCCTCACGTAGAACTTGCCAAAGAACTGGAATCCCGCGGCCACGATGTCATCCTAGCAGATTACCAGCCTACCAGTGAAATGATGATCCAGGATTTTGCTAAGAAAATTGCAGATCGACTGCCAGAAAATATCAAGCTTTTTTCTTTACGCCTGCGAGAAACCGAAACCAGTTATGCAGAGTGGTTTGCGAGTGATAATTTGTAATTCTTAATCATACCTGTTTTCATAAGGGTAGACTTAAGTCTATCCTTATGAAATGAGAATCCGGCATAATCGCATGCAACTAGGTTGAAAATAAGCATTCGCTAATCAGGTTATGCGACGCAGCGCTAAGCTTGTCGAAGTAAGCAAAACAAAACTTTAAAATTTCTTGTTTCCTGTCTATAGCCTCTAGTTTCTTTTGGGATTTGGAGTTTTAAGAAACCCATTCCCTAGGATTTTCCAATACAGCAACAAGCTCTGCTTCCCTAGTGCCAGGCTCCGGATGATGGTCATATCTCCACTGAACGGCTGGCGGCAAACTCATCAAAATACTCTCGATACGTCCATTGGTCTTCAGGCCAAATAAGGTTCCCTTATCATGAACCAAATTAAATTCCACATACCTACCGCGACGTATTTCTTGCCATTCTCGATTTTCAGGTGTGTATGGTAGATTCTTTCGCTTTTCAACAATGGGAACGTAAGCATCTAAAAAATGCGAAGCCATGTCCTTTTGAAATTCCAGCCAATCCTTCATGGAGAATTCATCGCTAGCGCGACAATAATCGTAAAACAATCCTCCTATGCCTCGAGCCTCATTGCGGTGTGGGTTGTAAAAATAGTCATCACATTTTTTCTTAAACAGCTGATAGTCCGTTACGGCATGGCGATCACAGACTTCTTTACAAACTTGATGGAAGTGCTGTGCATCTTCTTCAAAAAGATAGTAAGGCGTCAAATCGAGTCCACCTCCAAACCAGCAATCTACCAATTCCCCTTTCTTATCATACATTTCAAAGTATCTGAAATTTGCATGTACTGTCGGCACCATAGGATTCAACGGATGAATGACCAGACTGATTCCAGTCGCATAGAAATCGGCATCAGGAACCTTGAAATAGTTTTGCATTGCTGCAGGAAGTGCTCCATGAACCGCACTGATGTTGACGCCGCCTTTTTCAAAAACAGCACCGTCCTGAATCACTCTGGAAAAACCGCCACCACCTTCTTCTCGATGCCATTCGTCCTGATGGAAAACAGTTTTACCATCCAGTTGTTCCAGCCTGGAAGTAATGGTGTTTTGCAATGCAGTAATAAAGGAATAAAAAGCGTCTTTCTGGGAGTCCATGAACAGTTGATTCTACTTACAAAGTTACTTTATACCACAACGTTCGTCACGGGATCAGTTCGTAATTTTTGTCGGTGCAATATTTCTAATGTAGCCTTACTGGCTGCGGTGACAGATACGGGTAAGACCAGAATAATTCCTATAATAGGTATCAGCAGCACGGCATTAAAAACGATACCGTTGCCTATGGCAAATCCACGATGTGCTTTTACGAAATCCACGCTTTCCCGATACTTGAAATGTCGCTCTAACGTGTAATCCATATTTCCAAAACCTGCATAGTACGATTGTACCAGAAAACCAATTACCCAAAACAAAATTCCCACTACCGGAATCAAACTGAGCAATAACAACGGGATCGTTAATAGCAGTTCAAAAAATAAATTACGGATGTTGATGCGAATACCACGAGATAATTGGGCAGCATTTGTAGTATCGCGGTGGGTCATCGATTCTTGTAATTCTGGATACAAGTACCTTTCTATTTTCTCAGAAACTGGCGACATAAACGGCGCACTGAAAGCCATCACAAAGTGTTTGTAAAGCAATAGACCCAAAATGACAATGACAATCGCGCTCAGTATTTCTGCAAATGCTGAAAAAGTCTCAGACCCGGTTTCCCAGATCCACAGACCGGATAAAGGTCCAGCAAGATTGTCAGAAAGACCATAAGCCGCAAAACCAATAATCACTGCAAACAACAAACTGATTCCCATAGGGACTAAAAAATACTTCCACAATCCCAGCTCGCGCATCAGTTTGAAACTGGAACCGTAGGCTTTCAATGCGGTAAGAATATTTTTGATCATGTTTTGCTGGATTATCGTTGGGAGAAATGGAACTAAAAATCCCTCATCGGAAGATAAGGGATTCTGTAATAGTCTAAAAAATAGCAAGAATGCTAATATTCCTTTACCGCATCTACAAAGGCCTGTGCGTTTGCAACAGGGATATTGGGAAGGATTCCATGACCTAAATTAGCTATGAACCGGTCCTTACCAAATTCGTCAATCATCTGCTTGACCATTTTCTTAATGGTCGCTGGTGGCGAGAATAATCGGGAAGGATCAAAGTTTCCTTGCAGGGTAATTTGACCACCAGAAAGGTATCTGGCATTCCTAGCGCTAACGGTCCAATCAACACCTAATGCTGCCGCCCCACTTTTTGCCATATCGTTCAATGCAAACCAACACCCTTTACCAAAAACGATCACCTCAGTCACCGGTTTCAAGGAATCTACAATCTGCTGGATGTATTTCCAGGAAAATTCTTGATAGTCCACAGGCGACAACATACCACCCCAAGAATCAAAAACTTGCACGGCATCTACACCATGTTTCACTTTCTCGTGCAAATAAGCAATGGTAGTATCTGTAATGCGCTGTAATAATTCGTGTGCGGCTTCTGGTTGGGTGAAACAAAACTCTTTGGCCTTATCAAAGTTCTTGCTGCCTTGCCCCTGTACACAGTAACATAGAATCGTCCATGGTGAGCCTGCAAAACCTATAAGCGGCACACGGTTAGCGAGCGCATCTTTAGTCATATCAATGGCTTCCATTACATAACTCAAGGAATCTGCAACATCTGGGACAATCACCCTGTTCAAATCTTCTGCAGACCTTATGGGGTTGGGCAACCATGGACCAACGCCAGGTTTCATTTCCACTTCAATATTCATGGCCTGTGGGATCACAAGGATATCAGAGAAAAGGATGGCTGCATCTGGCCCTATCTGGTCTATAGGCATCACAGTGATCTCGGTGGCAAGTTCTGGGGTTTGACAGCGGGTGAAAAAATCATATTTGGCCTTCAATTTCATGAAGTCCGGCAAATAGCGGCCTGCCTGGCGCATCATCCATACGGGCGGTCGCTCTACAGTTTCACCTCTCAGGGCACGCAGGAACAAATCATTTTTTATCATCTCGCAATAATTTTATAGCGGTTGTCAGTACATTTTCCACGGTCTGTTTGTTGGCGACCACCACGCTAGGAAAGAGTTCCCTCGCTGCAGCCGCTGTCGTCTCGCCTATGCAAATAGCGCATTGTGGTTGATGTTTGTTCGCTTTCGCGAAAGCGAACACACCACGAGGACTGTAAAACAAAACCGCTGCAAAAATACGATCAAAGGATTTCTCCACGATGGCAGATTCGTAAACAATTACCTCCTCCAAAGGGATTTGATGTTCACGCAACAATTGAGGAAGTTCCTCCCGCCGGTGGTCACCACACAGGTAAGTGAAGGACTTCCCGCTGTGAGAAGTGCGAATTTTAGTTGCTAAGGTTTTTGAATCTGAAGCCGTAAGTTGGGGTATCATTCCATTAAAAATGAGCCGCTCTGTGGTCACATCACCCACACAGTAGATGTTTTTGATGTCCTTTTTTAAATCCAACACCGCAGGAATCGCATTTTTACTGGTAATAATTACATGTTCCAAGTTTTCCGGAGACTTGAGCAAATTGACAGATTCAATCGATAGGATGTCGTAGTGAACAAAACCGAAACCACTATGGACTACCAACTGTTGTTGGGCAAATGTGAGCTTCTTAGTGGATAAAAAAGTGGATGTCATCTGTAAGTGTGGCGGTAAATTTACGTACCAATTGTTAAATCAAGAATTAAAGTGACCCTTGAATGCATCTGATTTGTGAAGTCATAAATATACTGGTATCCTTTCATATAGCTGTATATACAAGTCTTTCCAGCGAATCATCGATTGAAAATATTTTAATCAATATGTTAAATCACTAAAAACTTGTTAAAATCTAAGAGTCTAAAATTGCATAACTACCTAGGAAACACGATATTTGATATGAAAAGAGTATTAAAATAATGGATTTACCAAAATTTCTTCACGGTCTAACCGGAGGTAGTGATAAACCATCTTTACAGTATGCGTCTGAAATATTTAGCATGCTTGAGGTTGTCAAGGTTAAAAAAAAGGAAGTCCTGCTTCATTTAGGGGAAGTATGTGACAACATTTACTACATTAAATCTGGAATCCTTAAAGGATCCATCATCGATGAATTTGGGGATCTGCATACCATTCGCTTTACCGCTGAAAATGATGTTATTACCTCCATGTTTAGCTTCATTGACCAGACTCCATCCAATGTCGAAATACAATGCATAGAAGCTGGTGAAGTCTTATGTTTTAAGCATCAAGATTTTGATTACATGAACAAGTTGTATCCAGGACTTTTTCCTGCCTTCAACAAATTAATGTTGAAACGTTATCACGATCTATTGGATGAAAAATCCCGTATGATCACCCATGATGCTACAACACGATATCTCAAATTTATGGACCGTTATAAGTCTATGGAAGAGCGTCTACCGCTTAAGGATATCGCTTCCTATTTAGGAATACGCCAGCAGTCTTTAAGTCGCCTGCGCGGTAAAATTGACCAAGAAGCCTTTGAACTGAGGTAGGATCATTGATTCCTTTATCTTTGCATGCTTAAATTCATAGCATGATTACATCCATGACAGGATACGGCAAGTCCGTTAACCAGCTACCAGACCGTAAGATTACCGTTGAAATACGCACGCTCAACAGCAAAAGCCTGGATCTCAACCTGAGAATTCCATCGGCTTACCGCGAGAAGGAATTAGAACTGCGGCAGATGGTCGCAGCCCAACTTTCCAGAGGTAAAGTGGATGTTTCCCTCTATATAGAAGAAACGGGTAAAACTACAGGACAGCAATTGGACGTCGCTAAAGTAGAGAGCTACATTTCCCAAATAGGAGCCATTCAAGGGGTTTCCTCCAGTGACAAATTAAGATTGGTGGAAATAGCCGCCACCTTCCCAGATGTTTTTATCAGCTCACAACTAGAAGTAGAAGAGAGCGAGTTTGAAACCATCCTTAAAGAAGTAGCGAGATGCCTGGAGGAAGTCAACGACTTCCGGAATAAGGAAGGTACTCAACTCAAGGAAGAATTTGATAAACGAATTGATAATATCTCTTCCCTTCTAGACCAAGTGATTCAAGAGGACAAACAACGTCTCGACGATGTACGCACCCGATTAGAAAAGGCAGTAGCGGATCTTAAAGAGAAAGTAGATGAAAACCGATTTGAGCAGGAACTGATCTACTACCTAGAGAAATATGATATCACTGAAGAAAAAGTCCGACTAAAAAATCATCTCAATTACTTTGTGGAAACCATGGAGACGCCGGGCTCCCAAGGGAAGAAACTAGCATTTATTTCTCAAGAAATAGGACGAGAAATCAACACCATTGGTAGTAAGGCAAATCATGCTGCCATGCAGCAACTGGTGGTCCAGATGAAAGATGAATTGGAAAAAATAAAGGAACAAATGCTTAATGTACTTTAAATGGAAACAGTCCCTAAATTGATCGTATTCAGCGCTCCTTCTGGAGCTGGGAAAACCACGCTGGTGCGACATTTATTAAAAAAGAAAGAACTCAATCTGGCCTTTTCCATAAGTGCTGCCTCGAGAGAGCCACGCGATGGAGAAATAGATGGAAAAGATTATTATTTCTTGGGCATCAAGGAATTCAAGAACCGGATAAGGAATGAGGATTTTCTGGAGTTTGAAGAAGTTTACAGAGATCAGCTTTATGGTACCCTGAAGGCAGAAGTAGAACGTCTATGGGCGCAAGGTAAAAACGTCATTTTTGATATTGATGTAGTGGGTGGCTTGCGTCTTAAGAAAAAATTTCCAGAACGTACTCTTGCTATTTTTGTGAAGCCCCCTTCCATCAATGAGTTACAGATACGCCTTAAGAAAAGAAAGACAGAAACTCATGAAAAGATAGCCATGCGTGTGGCTAAGGCAAGTACTGAAATGGCTACCGCGCCACAGTTTGATGTCATTATCAAAAATGATAATCTCACTGAAGCTAAAGCACGAGCAGAGCAATTGGTCGCAGACTTCATCAAAAAGCCAGTAGGTTCTGATGGAGAGAAATAGAATAGGGCTTTATTTCGGTACATTCAATCCTATTCACATAGGCCACCTGGCCATTGCTAATTATTTAGTAGAAAACAGCGATCTTAAGGAAATATGGATGGTAGTCACTCCTCACAATCCGCTTAAAAAGAAGAAGACCTTACTGGACGACTACCAACGACTGCACATGGTACATCTAGCCACGGAAGATTATCAAAAAATAAAGCCCAGTAACATAGAGTTTAACCTACCCCAGCCTAATTACACGGTGAACACCCTCGCACATTTGAAGGAAAAGTATCCAGAGAATGACTTTTATCTCATCATAGGCGAGGACAATCTCAAGAGCCTTCCCAAATGGAAGAATTATGAGGTATTATTGGAGGAGTATCAAATCATTGTTTACCCAAGAATTTCAAAAGGCGAGATTCCTGAAAGCCTCATAGATCACCCATCAATTATTAGGATTGAAGCGCCCATAATGGAGATTTCCTCTACCATGATCAGGAACGGAATTGCAGCAGGTCAGGACTTGAGGTATTTCCTGCACGATAAAGTCAATGAGTATATGGACCAGATGGGTTTCTATAAATAAAAAACCGCCCGCAACCGTTTGAAAGGTTTACAGGCGGCTTCCAACCAACCAATTCTTAAGCCTTAGATTCTTTAAGACCTGTTTATATTTTTTCTGGCTCTTTCTACATCCAGTTACCTGGACTTATAAGCAACCGTGCTTCGTATTGAATGAAACTCCTCCCTTTGAATTCGTATGTAGTTCCAGATGATCTACGAAACAATTCTATGGGTTGGTCTTCAATAACGTAAAGGTCGAAATAATCTTTGCCTAAAAAATCATAATCGAGCGTTAAATGCTTGTTAAGTGACCCTGGAGCGTCATTCTTCACCCCATATTCCCCAATATCATCCCAAAAAAGGCGGTAGATAGACGTACCATTATGACCCTTAGAGCGGTTCAAATACAGATACCAAGGGACACTGGAATAAAAAAGCTGGCTAAGCGTCAGCTCTTCCACGGACTGGCCTGCTGCAAGGCTCATAAAAATCATATCAATTATTTAAACTACTGTTTTATAAATAGTTATAATTAAAATTGTTCCGCTTTCGCGAAAGCGAACTTCAAACACTGCTATAAAATATACCTTAAACAAGGTGGAACTGTTACCGAAGGATAGGCTTCAGGGTCTTCGTACTAAAAATGTTACCTTTACCTATTATCAATTTTTTATGGAACAAGACCTTAAAATAGCTGTTTTAGGTGGCGGTAGCTGGGCTACTGCGATCGTAAAAATGCTATGTGAAAACCTGGATGAGGTAGGTTGGTATATGCGCAGTGTCTATGCCATTGAGCATATCAAACGCAACGACCATAATCCTAGTTATCTGAGTAGTGTAGAGTTTGATGTTGAAAAACTCAAGCTTTCCAGTGATATCAATGAAATCGTAGACTATGCAGACGTCTGCATTTTTGCGATCCCCAGTGCTTTTTTAAATTCAGAGTTAAAGCCGCTTACCGTTCCCTTAGAAGGAAAGATGGTGGTTTCTGCAATTAAGGGTATTGTGCCTGAAACGGGACTAATCGTAGGAGAACACTTCAGCCAAAACTATAACATCAACCTGGACGACATAGGTGTCATTACTGGTCCCTGCCATGCAGAAGAGGTTGCCCTAGAGCGACTCTCCTACCTTACCGTAGCTTGCGCTAACCAAGAAATGGCAGAACGGTTGGCCACCTATTTTGAAAGCGATTACATCAATTGCAAAACAAGTGATGACATTATAGGTACCGAATACGCAGCGGTTCTCAAAAACATATATGCCATTGCAGCTGGGATTGCCCACGGCCTAGGCTATGGTGATAATTTCCAGAGTGTACTGATGTCCAATGCCATACGCGAGATGAAAAGGTATATCAAAAAAGTCCATAAAATGAAGCGCAACATCAACGATAGCGCTTACTTAGGGGACCTTTTGGTCACTGGGTATTCCGTTTTTTCCAGAAATAGGTTGTTCGGGAATATGCTGGGGAAGGGATATACAGTTCGCAGCGCGCAGCTGGAAATGAGCATGATCGCTGAAGGGTATTATGCCACCAAAAGTGCGTATAAAATCAACCAAGATCACGGTGCTAGAACACCTATTCTCGATGCGGTTTATGACATCTTATACGAGAACAAAAACCCAAAGAAAACTTTTAAAAAGCTAGCTGAAAAGCTGGATTAAACTTCAAAAAAATAAATTACATGTCAGAAATAGCGAAAGCTTTCGGAATCAATGACGCCTTAAAACAACTGGGTGTAGAAAAAGTAAACAAAGGGACTTCCACTGGGAATAACCATTTTGGCGATGGTGCAGAGATCATCTCCTCATCACCGGTAGATGGTGCTGAAATTGCCCGGGTAACCACCACCACCGCAGCAGACTATGAAAAAGTTGTAACTACGGCTCAAAAAGCATTTAAAGATTGGAGAATGATGCCATCTCCACAACGTGGAGAGATCGTACGCCAGTTTGGTGACGAACTGCGTCGTTTGAAAGAACCCTTGGGAAAATTGGTTTCCTATGAAATGGGAAAATCCTACCAAGAAGGTCTGGGCGAGGTTCAAGAAATGATTGACATCTGTGATTTTGCTGTCGGATTATCCCGTCAACTCCATGGACTCACCATGCACTCTGAACGTCCAGGACATAGAATGTACGAACAGTACCATCCACTAGGAGTTGTAGGGATTATAAGTGCGTTTAACTTTCCAGTAGCCGTATGGGCCTGGAATACAGCTCTAGCATGGGTTTCAGGTGACGTTTGTATCTGGAAGCCAAGCGAGAAAACACCTTTGTGTGGAATCGCTTGTCAAAATATTATTGCTAAAGTCCTTAAAGACAACGATCTTCCAGAAGGAATTTCCTGCCTTGTCAATGGCGATTACAAGGTGGGTGAAATGATGACCACAGATAAACGTGTACCCCTTATAAGTGCCACCGGTTCTACAAGAATGGGTAAAATAGTGGCCAGCAAAGTGGGTGAGCGATTGGGGAAATCCTTGCTTGAATTGGGCGGGAACAATGCGATTATCGTGACTCCAGACGCAGATATCAAGATGACCGTGATAGGTGCGGTATTTGGTGCTGTAGGAACTGCGGGACAACGCTGTACCTCAACACGTCGTTTGATCGTTCATGAATCTATGTATGATCAAGTAAAAACGGCAGTCGTCGATGCCTATAAACAATTAAAAATTGGGAATCCATTGGATGAAAACAACCATGTGGGGCCAGTTATTGATAAAGATGCGGTGAAAGGCTATCAAAATGCTTTAGAACAAGTCGTCAAAGAAGGCGGTAAAGTAGTCGTAGAAGGTGGCGTATTAGAAGGTAAGGGCTATGAAAGCGGTTGCTACGTCAAACCAGCTATTGCAGAGGCCAGCAACGATATGAAGATTGTCCAGCACGAGACATTTGCTCCCGTATTGTACCTGTTAAAGTATAGCGGCGATGTCATGAATGCTTTAGAGCTTCAAAACGGTGTGAACCAAGGCTTGTCCAGTGCCATCATGACTAACAATTTAAGAGAAGCAGAACGCTTCCTAAGCGTTGCAGGATCGGATTGTGGTATTGCTAACGTAAACATAGGAACCAGCGGTGCCGAGATAGGCGGAGCATTTGGTGGTGAGAAGGATACGGGTGGTGGTCGTGAATCTGGTAGTGATGCCTGGAAAGTGTATATGAGAAGACAGACCAATACGATCAATTACACTACAGAATTACCTCTTTCTCAAGGAATTAAGTTTGAATTGTAGGTAAGCAGTTTTTATAGTTATTAAAATTGCCAATCATGTTTTGCGCTGCAAAACATGATTGGCAATTTTTTATTTAGGAGGGTTGATCAAGTAGTCAACTGATTATTCCTTCCATAAATGGCACGTCCTTAAATGGAAACCGTTAGCGAGTAAGAGTAGGTTATGGTTACTTTTTTGATAACCGCAGATTAGCATTGGTCTAGATGTCGCTTCAGCAGTCTTCTTTTTCATTTCTTTCTTGCGAAAGTGGTTTTGTACTCCATTCTCCTAATTACGCCCTTCCTCACCTGGATATAAATCTGGCAACGGATCGCTCTGCCAGACCTCCTTCGTCTCTACACACAATGCGGTGAGCGGTCCCGTGAACGCCGCGCCGGTATCTACATTCCAAACATTGGCAGCATGAATGGGCTGGGTAGAATCAAGACGCGTGGTAGGCGTGTGCCCTATGAATATTTCTTTGTAAAGGGTGAGCCTTTTGGGATATCTAGGATCGTCCTCAGTAAGATCTGGATCCATACACAACGCCATCTCCCAAAGCGAGCGGTCCCAATACGGGAGGTTTTTGTAATATTCGTAATGTGGTCCATTGAGGTTGTGGAAGCCGGCATGGAAAAACCCATTACCGTCCAGCTCGTAAAAGTCTTCTAGCTCATCTGTTAAGAATGCAATGTGTCTGGCGACATCTGCTTCTGATCTGCCAGAATAACTTTTGATGGTGCTCGTGCCGCCATGGTGCAACCACTGTTCGTTTTCTTGACCTTTCACCAGAAAATCCAGCACCAGCTCATCATGGTTCCCACGTAGAAAAATGGGCGCAGCCTGTTTAAGGCGAGCACGCTTGTGCTGGAAGGCTATCAACTCTTCTATGACTTCATAGCTTTCTGACCAGCCGTCCACATAGTCCCCTAGAAAGAGGAGTACGTCGTCTGGTCGCGGTTCCAGTCGTTCCAATAATTGTATCAAGGCACGATGGCCGCCGTGTATGTCTCCTATAACTAATGTTCTCACGAATTGTATTTTACTTTTCTCAAGATACGCAAGGACTCTTTATATGCCTTATAGGTATCTGGATAGTTTTTCAACTGTTGTCGTTGTAACTTCATCTTTTCAATAGGTTCGCCCACATTATTGAACTGGCAAATAAGCATGGTTTCTGGTAGGTTGCGCAGGTCTGTGAGCTCTCTTCCAGAAAGACTGGCGCCAGTTGAAAGTTTTGCCAGCAGGGAAAGGTTTGCATTGTAAATGTGATGCAGCGTACGCCGGTCGTAATAGGGCGGGTTAAAAAGAATCTTGGTTTCCAGTTTATAAGTACCATTGGGGAAAAAACGTAAGGTTTGGCGTTCTAATGGGTGATAGGCTTGACGATCGCCCAAGCCCAGTTCTACGAATTCCAAAATACTGAAACTGTCCTCATCATAGCTTATTTGCACCTCATCCAGTGCGCTATAAAAGAGCCGCACCTGTTCATTGACCATCTCAATATCAACACGGTAGTAATACTCCTGATTTTTTTTGCGTTTTGTTTTTCCAGACCAGCAAATCACAAATTGTTCTTTGAACACCTTGTAAAAAACTTCCAGCCCGTGCTCCTTACGGTTCATGAAATCCTGGACACGGTCAAGGGTCAGCTCGATATTGTTGCTCGCATTTTTTTCTATTTCCTGTACAATAGCAGAATTCACATCGTCCATGCGTATGCCAAAATCCTTAGGCATGGAAATACTCCCATCCCTGAAAAACACCGCTCCGCCATAATACTTCCAGATGTTCTTGCGCAATGACGTGATGCCGTGCTGGGAACGAATAGTCACTAAACCAACAACCTTATCCACTGGAAGGTGTGGAAAGGGAATGTTTTCATACTGCACCAGCGGTGGATTCTCCAGATAGGCGTTGATGAGATTCTGCAATTTAGAATCATCAAAGAAGTCCACTCCTACAATCTCATTCTTACGGTCGTCCACGCCTACGACTATAAAACTATTGTTCGCTGGATTAGAATTGGAAAGCGCACAAATGTGTTTGAGAAACTTGGCCTTCCCTTCCTTATTAGTCAGATCCACGCGCAACTTTTTATCGTAAAAGCTGTTCTCGTCGTTGTGAGAGAGCAAATTTTTAACCAGGAGGCGCTTGTTGATCATGGACTTAAATATAGTTCAAGAGATTTGTTTTTGTAACGCTTTCGCGAAAGCGAACTCCACACATTTTCAACACGAGGTTGCGACTTGCAGGAAAGTTTAGATATCCTACCAACCTTGCTATCTTTGAACCTATGCAGATTCCTGAAGGTAAAAAAATCTATTTTTCCAGTGACAATCATCTGGGTGCGCCTACCCAAGAGCTTAGTAAGCCACGCGAGCGTAAGTTTTTGCAATGGTTGGACATGGTGAAGGAAGACGCTGCGGCAATTTTCTTGCTGGGCGATTTATTCGACTTCTGGTTTGAGTATAAAACGGTAGTACCTAAGGGTCAGGTGCGCGTATTGGGCAAACTGGCAGAAATACGCGATAGTGGGATTCCCATTTATTTCTTTGTAGGCAACCACGATTTGTGGATGTTCGGTTACTTTGAGGAAGAGCTGGATATTCCCGTATACCACGAGCCACAAGCCTTTGAGTTCAACGGTAAAAAATTCCTGATAGGTCATGGCGATGGGAAAGGACCTGGCGATAAAGGCTATAAAAGAATGAAAAAAATCTTTACCCATCCTTTCTTTCAGTGGTGTTTCCAGTGGATCCATCCAGATCTGGGCATTAAATTAGCCCGGCATTTAAGCGTTAAGAACAAATTGATCTCTGGCGACGACGACGCTGTTTTTTTAGGCGAGGAAAAAGAATGGCTTGCACAGTATGCTAAACGCAAATTAGAAAATAGGCATTTTGACTATTTCATTTTTGGTCATCGTCATTTACCTATGAAAATTGATCTGACAGATTCATCGACGTACTACAATCTGGGCGATTGGATAAGTCATTATACGTATGGTATTTACGATGGTAATGAGTTTGTTATAGAAAATTTTTAACAAGTAATTAACTTTTAAAGGGTCCAAAAAGTAACGATTAGATACCTTTCGTCGATTTTAATTGTCCAAATATCTATAAAACGGTTGATTATAGCTTTAATCGGTTGATTATTAAATCATTTAATTATATTGATAATCTTTAAAGTTATCAAATGGATAAGTCCCTACTTTTTTCTACTATAAGACAAGCGCCTGTGGCGATTGCCTTTCTAGATAAAGATTTAAAATATATTGCCCATACTACAAAATGGTGTACAGATTACAAGCTGCCTCACGACAATTTAGTAGGCATGCATCATTATGATATTTTTCCAGAAATAGTTACGGAATGGAGGGAGAAGCATCAAAGGATTCTCAAAACTGGAGTAGTTGAATCCAACCCGGCACAAATATTTATTAGGCAAGATGGTACAGCACAATGGCTCAAATGGACGGTAGGCCCTACTTACGACGCTGACAGCGCCATCGATGGTATTGTAATGTCATCAGAGGACATTACAGAAACAATGCAAGCCAAGCTAAAGCTGGATCGGGAACACCAACTCTTGCTCGATGCGACCAATAAGGCCAAAATAGGAACTTGGGAAATGAATCACGAGACCAACGAGCTTTACTGGTCTGATATCACAAAATTATTACATGAAGTATCTATCGATTACGTACCAGACGTAGCAACTGGAATCGATTTTTATAAACCTGGAACGAACCAAGAGATCGTCACTGAATTATTCACTAAATCCTATGACACGGGTGAAAGTTTTGAAGCAGAGCTTCAAATCATAACTGCCCAAGGCAACGAGCGGTGGGTACGAAGTGTCATGAAGGCAGAAATGGAAGACGGTGTTTGCAAACGACAATTTGGGACTTTTGAAGACATAACCGAAAAGGTAGAATCAGAACAGAATTATAAACTGGCACTGCGAAAGTTTCAGGACGTTTTCCAAGCCTCTGGTGTAGGGATGTTAGTCGTCGATCCTATAAACTTGAAGATTACGCAGGCAAACCCGAGTATTTGTGAGCTTTTAAACTTTGATATGGAGCATATCAAGACATCTTCCTTAGAAGAATTTGTTTCTAAACCAGAGTTTCCGGATTTATTTGATTCTGTCACAGATTTGCTAAATCAAAAAATTGACAACCTTAATATAACCGTCAACCTTAAAAAATCCACTGGTAGATTTGTCGTTTGTTCTATTGTAGGAACCTTGATTGAGGATAAGTATGGAAATCCAATAGATCTCATTATTCAGATTGTAGATATATCAGAAATTAAAAAGAAAGAAAAAGAACTTAAAACGTTTACAAAATATATTGAGCAGCAAAATGAACGTCTTCTCAACTTTGCACACATCGTTTCTCATAATTTAAGGTCCCATTCCAGTAATTTTTCAGTCTTATTGCAACTGTACCAACAGGAGACACTGGAAGAAGATAAAGAAAATATCATCAAATTATTGGGATCTTCCAGCAATCAACTCGCTGAAACCATAAGTCACCTTAATGAGGTGGTCGCTGTCAATACTAAAAATATTGAACTGAGCACGATATACCTTAAAGAGAACATATTTAAGGTCATGGAAAATATATCTACTGAAATCAAGATCAATCGCGTAAACGTGGAAGTTGATATCGAGGATAATTTTACAGTTGCTGCTTCACCCGCCTATTTAGAAAGCATCTTACTAAATCTTTTGACGAACAGCATCAAGTATAGAAAAGAAAACGTACCCCCTAAAATTTATATCAAGGCATTTAAACATAAGAACAAATGTCGCATCATCTTCCAGGACAATGGAAAAGGCATTGACATGAAGCTAAATGGTCATAAAGTATTTGGAATGTATAAGACGTTCCATGGGAACTCTGACGCTCGCGGCATAGGCCTCTATATGACTAAGAATCAAGTAGAAGCCATGGGAGGCACCATACGGGTACAAAGTCAGAAGGACGTGGGAACTACTTTTAAAATAACAATATAAGTTTATGATTGATAATTATATATGGGTCATAGATGACGATGCAATCTATACTTTTACCATTAAGAAACTATTACAAAAAGGCCAGCTTGCTGATAAAATAGACGTGTTTTCAAATGGACAATCGGCTATTGACAGACTAAATAAAATCAGTCTTGAATCTAAAAACTATCCAGATATCATTCTACTGGACATCAGTATGCCCGTTTTTGATGGCTGGCAATTCATGGATGAATTTGTAAAGTTTGTAGATAAAGCTGCTATCACCGTATATATGGTGAGCTCCTCAATAGATCCTAGAGATAAGGAACGGGCTTTACAGTACAAAGAAATTAAGAATTACGTCATTAAACCTATTACACTAGAAAGCCTGAGAGAGTTAGTGGAAGTAAAGGTTTAGAGATTGACGTGCAGATCTCTTAAGCGCAATTGTATGCGAGAAACCCCTTGCCAGGTGTTTTTATCTAACGAATAGGCAATATCAAAAGGAGTTTTGCTTTGTATGCTTTCAAACCTATCGCCCAGGTTGAACCCTATAGCATCAAATTTAGTGGTACCATGATCCGGAGTCACACAAACTTTAAGGTGGGCACCTTCAGTTCCCACTTTTTTTCCAAATCCCGTGTCGGTTACTTTTTCTGTTAGAAAGATAGGTGTCATATTTTGAGGGCCGAAAGGAGCCATCTGCTCTAAAATCCTATAAAACTTGCCATTGATAGCACTGAGCGGCAGTTTGCAATCAATGCTAACTTCTTCCGTCCGCTGTTGATTTTGTATGGTACCGGAAACCACTTCTTCAAATCTGTTTTTAAAGGCCTCAAAATTTTCCTTCTTTAAGGTCAAACCTGCGGCGTACATGTGTCCGCCAAATTGCTCTATAAACTGAGAACACTGCTCCAATGCCTCATAAACATCAAAACCCTTAACGCTGCGAGCGCTTGCCGCAAGAAAATCACCACTTTGTGTAAATACTAAAGTAGGCCTGTAGTATTGTTCCATCAACCTGGAGGCAACAATCCCTATGACGCCTTTGTGCCATCCTGGATCAAACACGACGGTGCTGTAACGGTCTTGCTCTTCATTATCTAGAATTTGCTGCAAGGCAGCTTGCGTGATGGATCGATCGGTCTCCTTGCGATCCACATTGTACTGTTCTATTTCTTTGGCATAAATGACCGCTTGTTCCAGGTTGGTCTCGGTCAGCAATTGTACGGCATGCAACCCATGCTTCATACGACCCGCTGCATTGATGCGCGGTGCTATGGTAAAGACCACATCAGTCGAGCTTAGTTTCCCTTTTTTATTGAGCTGAGCAATAATGGCCTGGAATCCTGCCCGCGGGCAAGTGTTGATGACATGCAAACCATGATGGGTAAGAATCCTGTTCTCTCCAGTCATGGGAACGATGTCTGCACCTATGGCAGTAGCAACTAGATCCAGATAAGGAATCAGTATATCAAAATCCCAACCATTGGAAATTGTAATCGCCTGACACAGCTTGAAACCCACACCACAACCACAAAGTTCATCATAGGGATAAGAACAATCCACCCTCTTTGGGTCGAGTACCGCTACGGCAGCTGGCAGCTTTTTCCCTGGACGGTGGTGGTCACAAATAATAAAATCCACCCCTTTGGTTTTTGCATAAGCGATCTTATCCACGGCCTTCACCCCACAGTCCAAAGCAATAATTAACGTAAACTCATTATCATGTGCATAGTCGACCCCTTGATAACTCACACCATAGCCTTCCTCATAACGGTCTGGAATGTAGGTAGACACATTGGGATAATAGGACTGTAAAAAAGAGGAGACCAGCGCGACACTAGTCGTGCCGTCTACATCATAGTCTCCAAAAACCAGTATGTTCTCTTGCTGGTCCACCGCTCTCCGGATGCGCTCTACAGCAACCTGCATGTCTTTCATGAGAAATGGGTCGTGCAAATCGTCTAGGGAAGGTCTGAAAAAGGATTTCGCTTTCGCGAAAGTGTCCACCCCACGCTGCACCAGCAAGCCCGCCAGTACAGGGTCTACCTGAAGGTCTTGTGCCAACTGCTTTTGCAATTGAGGGTCTGGTAAAGGTTTAAGGGTCCAGCGCAATTTGTGGTAATTAGAAAGGCAAATATAGGATCATTTTGGAGCCATTTCCTACTGGATGTTAGGTTCCATTAGTCTATAACGCTAGTAAGGCGCTCCGGGTGGTCTTTTGGTTAAATTCAATCTCTTTTTCCAGAACCTGAACACATTAACGCCAACACCAAAGCACTACTCATGTTCAGGAACAAGTTGATTTCCCATCGCATAGATGAAGTGTGGGAGTTGGTATTCTATTTATAATCCGTAGTATCCGATTAAAGTTTTAAGTTCTTCCGTTAAGTTACTAGCAATAAGCATTTTGCTCATTTTTTGGATTTGAGTACAGCTTGGGAATTTTGGCTACCTTTCCCCATAAACCACCTAATTATGCCCTTAGTAACCCCTTTGAATGCAGATCATGATAGTGAAACTCAAGAATTAGCAGAATTCTTCAATGAGACCTTAGGATTTTGCCCCAATTCTGTACTGACCATGCAGCGCAGGCCTGCGATTTCAAAAGCATTTATCAACCTCAACAAAGCCGTGATGGCAAATGAAGGCCGGGTTACCAGTGACTTAAAGCGCATGATCGCCTGGGTGTCCAGTAACGCGACCGGTTGTCGCTATTGCCAGGCACACGCCATAAGAGCGGCAGAGCGTTATGGAGCAGAACAAGAGCAACTAGACAACATCTGGGAATACCGCACACACCCTGCATTTTCAGAAGCTGAAAGAGCTGCGCTGGACTTTTCACTCGCTGCTAGCCAGGTTCCAAACGCCGTAGACAAGAGCATTCAAAAGCGACTACACGAACATTGGGATGAAGGTGAGATTGTAGAAATGCTGGGAGTGATTTCCTTATTCGGTTATTTGAACCGGTGGAATGATAGTATGGGGACTACCTTAGAAAATGATGCTATAGAAAGTGGGAAACAACATTTGGGAAAGCATGGTTTTGAGGTAGGCAAACACGTCTAGTCCACCTTTTGCAACTTGATGCGATTCAAGGCTCCTGCCTTATCATATTCAATGATGAAGCTGGCGTTCTCCATAAAACCGATTCCTGAAAAGGAAGCACTAGTCACCAGATAAACCCCAGCGGCAGACTTGCGTCCAGAACCAACCTTAGCGCCTATATAGTACAAATCAAACCGATCACCAGATTCATTGAATTTTAAGGAATAAGCGGTATTTGAGTCTTGCCTATAGTCCATTCGTCCCGTTTCTTTAACAGTAATCTCCTCAGCTTTTGGAGTTGGAGTTTTGGTCATCGGTTCTTGTGGCGCTGCTTCTTTTGGCATCTCTGTTTTTACCTCAACAGCAGTTATAATTTCCATCGCACCCTCAAAGGAGTAATTAAGCTGTTTTAAATTGCTAAAAGCATCTCGAGTAGCCTCAAAATAAGCTTTTTGAAAATCCTTTTCTCGACTCAGCCCTTGAGGTAAAGTGACAATAATAGTACCGTAACAGTCTCTAAATGCATAATCTAATTTGGTTGAAAGAAAGCCAGATTTTTCTAAGGTCAAATACAATGCTTTACACGGTTCTGATTCTTTGTTAAATGGCAACTCATCTATATTTCGATATGCTTCTATGTTATATTTAGCCATTTCGAAAACAAGAAATTCGTTGAATCGATATTGGTTGGGCTCTTGTTGAAATTCGTATTGATTGTCTACAACCACATACTTATAATTGTTGATGGATTGCGATTTCGCGAAAGCGAAACTCATCAGAAAAACTAGAATTAGGATCTTTTTCATAAAACTGTAAAGCGTAAATATAAACCAATTGGCCAGCATGGGGTTACAGAAACGGGAACTGCTTGAGGCAACCCAATACGGTTGATAAGTAAAAGTGCTTCTACAATTCTTAGACCATTTACGTAACTTTATCGCTTTTAAAAACAGTTTCCACGCCATACAGATCCCTTGCTCATGAAAAAGTTAGAACTGCTCAAAAAACATTTCGGGTACGATAGTTTTCGACCCTTACAGGAAGAGATCATCGACCAGGTTCTCGATAGTAAAGACTTGATGGTGGTCATGCCCACTGGCGGTGGTAAATCCATGTGTTTTCAGTTACCGGCATTGATGCTGGAGGGTGTCACACTCGTTATATCGCCATTAATCGCCCTGATGAAAGATCAGGTAGACGCACTTAATGCGAACGGGATATCTGCCGGTTTTTTTAATAGCTCGCAAGAAACCAGCGCGCAGGAACAGGTAATTTCAAAATTGCAGGACGGCAGCTTGAAGTTGCTCTATGTAGCACCAGAAAGTATTTCCCTGCTTCAAAACCATCTTTCCACAGTTACCGTATCCTTAATTGCGGTAGATGAGGCGCACTGTATCTCTACTTGGGGCCATGATTTTAGACCGGCTTATACTCAACTGGCCTACCTTAAAAAGTCTTTTTCCAGTGCTAACCTTATAGCTCTTACCGCAACTGCAGATCGAGCAACCCGCTCTGATATCAAAAAACAATTGGCGATCGACCATGCTCAAGAATTTGTCGCCTCTTTTGACCGCCCCAACATCATGCTGGAGGTGCGTCCGGGAAATAACAGAATTTCCCAAGTGCGGCAATTTTTGAAAAACTACAAGGACGAGTCGGGAATCATTTATTGCTTGAGCCGCAAGAGCTGCGAGAGCCTTGCAGACAAATTGAAGGGTTACGGCTATTCTGTGGCTGCTTACCATGCTGGATTGGAAAACCGCTTTCGCGAAAGCGTACAAGAGCAATTCATCAAGGACGAAATCAAAATAGTGGTAGCGACGATTGCCTTTGGGATGGGAATCGACAAATCAAATGTGCGTTTTGTGATCCATTACAACATGCCCAAAAACGTAGAAGGTTACTATCAGGAAATAGGTCGTGCCGGACGCGATGGGCTTGATTCCCAAGCCCTGCTCTTTCACAGCTATGCAGATGTCATCCAGCTGCGCAAATTTGCAGAAGGCAGTGGCAATAGTGACGTACAAATTGCTAAGCTGGAACGTATGAAACAGTTTGCAGAGGCACTCACCTGCCGCAGGCGCATGCTGCTTTCTTACTTCAATGAATACTTGCCGGAAGACTGTGGTAATTGCGACGTCTGCCTCAATAAACCAGATTTTTTTGATGCCACCTTACAAACGCAGATGGCATTGAGTGCCGTGTATCGCATGCGGGAACAGTGTTCTATGAATTTATTGATCGATGTACTGCGTGGGGCGAACAACGCGGCGGTCATGGATAGCGGGTTCCAAGCCATTAAAACCTACGGTACGGGAAAGGAGATTTCCTGGAATAACTGGCAGCAATACATCATCCAAATGATCAATCAGGGATTGCTGGAGATCGCTTTCCATGAGCAAAACCATTTGAAATTAACGCAGCAGTCTAAAGAAGTACTCTTTGAAGCTCGCAAAGTCGAGCTGGCGGTAATTCCAAAACCAGAAGAACTGGCCGCAAAACAAGCCAAGGCAACCGCAGTAGAGCTTCCAACAGAAGTCAACCGCGGGCTCTATGATGCCTTGAAACAATTGCGTACCGACCTCGCCCGTGAGGAAAGTATCGCTCCTTATATGGTTTTCAGCGATGCGACCTTAAAAGATATGGCGAGTAGAATCCCACAAAACGATAACGAGTTTGCTGACATTACTGGCGTAGGAACCCACAAACATGATAAATATGCGTTCGGTTTTTTAAAAGTGTTGGAGGATTTTAAAGAGGCAAGAACTACAGATTTTATCTACCGCATGGATGCTCCCAAAAAGCGATCCCGTAAAAAGGCAAAATCCAGTGGGCTCACAGACACCGTTATGGACAGCGTGGAGTTGTTCTGGAACGGAAAAACAATTGATGAAATAGCTGAAGACCGTGGTCTAAAGGCAGATACTATATTATCTCACATAGGCAAGCGCTATGCTTCTCATAGAGATGTAGACGTGGATGGGTTACTGGAAGGAGTTGACCTGGAAATGCTTGAGAAAATGCTGCCCAATTATAAAAAAGAGGGCTCTATGAAACCTGTTTTTGACCATTTTGATGGTAAGGTAGGATACGGAAAGTTGCACTTAGGAATGGCTGTTGTAGAAGCCCGATTAGCCGCTGCCTTATGATGATTGATAATTTAGAGGTAGGTTTTTTCGGTATAGGGATTGAAAATGGAAAGACTCCAGAAAATCTGGGAGTCTTGTGGCGCAGTGCCCAAAACCTAGGTGCCAGTTTTATATTTACTATAGGAAATAGGTATGCAAAACAGTCCAGTGACACGCACAACGCGGTAAGCGCACTTCCCTATTTTCACTACAAAACATTTGCAGATTTCTATGCGCATTTGCCAAAAGGCGCTATGCTCGTAGGTGTTGAACTAAACGACGACTCCCAGCTGCTTGCTGACTTCCAACATCCACGCAACTGTGTTTATTTACTAGGGGCAGAAGACCATGGATTGAGCAAAAAGGCCCTTGAAAAATCACACCAACTCATCAAGTTTGAGACTCCAAAAAGCTTGAACGTTTCTGTTGCTGGAAGTATCGTGATGTACGACAGAAGTGTCAAAGGAACAGCGATTTACATAGATGGGAAACCTAAATAAGCGCTCGAAAAGCTTGTGAATCCTTAAAAAATAAAATATTTAATTTTATTAACAAAGCAGGTCAAATAATCCTGTTACATTTGTGACTTAATTAATTACATTTTATTATAATGAGACAAGGAACCGTAAAATTTTTCAATGAGTCAAAAGGATTTGGCTTTATCATTGAAGATGGAACAAATCAAGAATGCTTCGTGCACGTAACCGGACTAATCGATGAGATTAGAGAAGGAGACCAGGTGGAATACGAAGAAAAAGAAGGTAAAAAAGGAATCAACGCTGTAAACGTAAGAGTCGTACAGTAATCTACATTATATTTCTAGAGCTAAAAGGCCTGTTCGATCGAACAGGCTTTTTTTGTTTTAGTGGTTTATTTTTTAAATTAGCTAACCAACCAAGCCTTACTTTATGCAACCAAATGTCTCTTATTACGAAGAATCAGGCCAGTACAATCCGCTGCACGCGGCTGGAACATTACTCCTGCTTCTCGCTATTTCACTAATTTTAGGATATGCCTATTCCGCAATTGTCCTATTTAACCCATTAATTTATCTGAACTTTTTAGCGTGTATTGGAGTCGGACTTGCGCTCGATTTTATTGCGGGACATGTATTTGATTTCCTGAAGATACGCAGCCGTAAGCTCAAAATCATATTTGTTATCGCCGCCAGTTTATTTGCATGGTATTGTCAATGGTGCGCAACGCTGGATTACTTCGTTTTTGGTGAGATCGATTCGGTTACTGAATATCTTGCTTCATTAGACTGGATTCTGTATCCAGAAATTATTTTTGAAAATCTGGGAGTTGCCTATGATTATGGTTATTATGAAATGTTTGGAACTGCAATCAAAGGACCGATTCTGGTCGTCGTGTGGGTATTGGAACTCGTTATTTTTATTGGTTATCCCGCTTTAAAGGTTATACGCCATGTTGCCCGGCCCTATAGTGAAAAAAATGAGCAGTGGTATCCCATTAAAACATTGGAAAAGCAATATAGGGTAGTTACCAGTGCACCTTCTTTTGCCCAGCAGCTCTCTTCAGATCCTGCAAATTACCTTAGTGGATTGTCCGCGGGTCGTGGTAATGCATTCAGCACAGTACAGTTGTATTATCTAGAAGAGGAAAGTGACCAGTACATTAGCGTATTCAATACAACGCTAGAAGGCAAGGACAATAAGCCGAAACAGGAATTCATAATTAATAACCTAACGGTATCAAAATCGCAGGCTAGGGAAATACTGGACGCAAACTCTTATTACCCTAAATAATCAATGACACCCACAATCTCCATCACCACAGTTTCCAGAGTCGTATTTCTTAGGAAATAGTTGTTTTCTAAACAGCCACACTAAGGCACCGATCACTGCTAGGACTAATAATAGGTATTGAATAATGATCATGGTGGTTCCGCTTTCGCGAAAGCGAGCAAAAATCAAGCCCAATGCATACAAAGGTAATTTCATGTCATTTTAAAATTTGATAAGCGCCCAATGCTGCAAAATAAGCAATGAAGGTCATTGCGGTGAATTGAATGGCAGGCCATTTCCAGCTGACGGTTTCCCGCTTTACAATGGCCAATGTACTCATGCACTGCATGGCAAAGGCATAAAACAGCAAGAGTGAAATCCCACTGGCAAAGTTGAACAAAGGTCCGCCCAAAATAGGGTTTGTTTCTGCCTGCATCCGGTTTTTGATGGTTTCCTCCTCCGTATTTTCCACGCTGTAAATAGTGGCTAGAGTCCCTACAAAAACTTCTCTAGCTGCAAAGGAGCTCACAATAGCAATACCTATTTTCCAATCGTAACCCAATGGTCGCACTGCAGGCTCTATTCCTTTACCTATGTAGCCTATGAAACTATGCTCCAGTTTATGGGAAGCAATTTTTTGCTCCAGTTCCTTATCTGAAAGGGCTTCACCCGCATATTGCTCGGTTACAATTTGTTCTGCTTTTGTGAATTGATCCCCCAAACCATAACTGGCCAAAATCCATAATACGATACTGATCGCCATAATTATTTTACCAGCACCTAAAACAAAACTTTTCGTTTTTTCCACTACCGTGATGGCCACATTCTTGAACATAGGCAATTTGTAGGCTGGCATTTCCATCACAAAGAATGCCTTGCGTTTGATGGGTAAAATCTTATTCAATATCCAAGCAGAAAAAATAGCCGCTGCAAAGCCCAATAGGTACAACAGCATCAATGTCAATCCCTGCATATTAAAGATCCACCAGATATCCTGATCTGGAATCACCAGTGCGATGATGATCAAATATACCGGCAATCGTGCAGAACAAGTGGTGAATGGCACTACTAGTATGGTAATCAGGCGCTCTTTCCAGTCTTCGATATTACGTGTCGCCATAACGGCTGGAATAGCACAAGCGGTACCTGAAACTAGTGGGACCACGCTCTTCCCACTTAAGCCAAATTTCTTCATGATGTGGTCCATCAAGAATACTACCCGGCTCATATAACCGCTTTCTTCCAACAGGGCAATGAAGAAGAACAAGAAAGCAATTTGAGGTATGAAAATCACAATGCCGCCCAATCCGGGAATGATACCTTCTGCCAGTAAGCTTGTGAATGGTCCTTCTGGTAAACTATTTGCCGTAACAGCACTTAGTGAAGCAAACATCTTATCAATCCAGTCCATAGGATAGGAAGACCAATCGTAGATCGCCTGAAAGATCAACAGCAAGATCAAAAAGAAGATCAAATATCCCCACACTTTATGCAACAGGATCCTATCTAGTTTGCTACGTAGGTCTTTTGCATGTACCTCATCCACATGAAGTGCTTTTTTGAGCAGTCCATTGATAAACTGATACCTCACTACCGTTTCCTTGTGTTGAAGTCGTTTAAGGTCATCCTCTGTTTTGATATGAAAAGTGCTTTTCTTCAACTTCTCATAATTCCGATCACGGTCTACTTTACCAAAATTTACATCTTGTGTAATAACCAACCACAACTTATACAGGAGTTGATTGGGAAATGCCTTTCTGAGTCTGCCGAAGTACTCTGGATCAATAACGCTGGCGTTAACGCAGGGCTCGGTTTTTAAGGTCTTGTATTGGGTAATGGCCTCTTTGAGATCGTTGATCCCCTGGTTTTTTCTAGCACTGACTAGAACCACCTTAGTATTCAACTGGGCCTCCATCAATTCTATATCTAGTGTGATGGCCTTACGTTGCATGCGATCTGCCATGTTAATGGCTAAAATCGCTGGTATTTCCAAGTCCTTGATCTGAGTGAAGAGCAGTAAATTGCGTTTGATATTCTCAATATCACTTACCACCACCGCCACGTCTGGAAAGTCTTTTGAGTTTCTATTGAGCAATGTTTCTACTACAACACTTTCATCTAGCGATGAGGTGTTTAAGCTATAGGTTCCCGGTAAATCAAGGATATGTGCTTTGAGACCTCGATCCAGTTTACAAATGCCTTCCTTTTTCTCAACGGTAATTCCAGGATAGTTTCCCACCTTTTGATTTAAGCCTGTGAGCCTGTTAAAGAGTGAGGTTTTACCCGTATTGGGATTTCCTATAAGGGCAACATTGATAGATCTAGACATAGGGATCTACGTTTATTTTCCTCGCCGTCTCCCGGCGTATGGCTAGGTGCGTGCCATTTATGTTAAGATAAATTGGGTCTTGGAATGGAGCACTTTGCATCATCGTCACGAGGTTACCGGGCAGACATCCCATTTCCAGCAACTTTAATGGTACATCTGTTTCATTAAAACTTTTGATGATGGCAATTTCGCCACGCTTAAGATGTGCTATCGTTTTCTCCAATTCTTATTTAGAATAAATTTGAATAAGCAAAAGTACGCTCCAACTAAGGAATAGGAAAATAATACCCGTTAAATCTCTGCAGGAACTTAGTTGGGAGAACTTAGGGAGTCCATTGAGTGGTGAATCTCTAGAAGTTCCTCTATATACTCGCGACTGTTGGACAATCTAGGGATCTTGTGTTGTCCCCCCAGTTTATCCTTAGATTTAAGCCAGCGATAGAACACATTGCCATTGGCAAAATGGATAAGAGGTTGATTCAAGGTGGTATTGTTATCTCTTTTAGCGGCGTAATCACTGTTGACCGCCTGTAGGTGTTCGTCTAGTAATTTCTTGAATTCTTCACCGTCCCGTGGCGGCTGGTCAAACTCAATGATCCACTCATGCGCCCCTTTCTCCCTGCCTTTCATAAAAACGGGAGCCACGGTATAGTCTTTTATGATACAGGGTACTTTTTGAATGGTTTGCTTTAAGGCGGCCTCTGCATTTTCAATGATCAGTTCTTCTCCAAAAACGTTGATGTGATGTTTGGTACGGCCAGTAACCTTGATGCGGTAAGGCGAGGTACTCGTGAAACGTATGGTATCGCCTATTTTGTAGCGCCATAAACCGGCATTTGTCGTAATGACAATCGCATAGTTCTCTCCAGTCGAGACCTGCTCTAAAGGAAGCACCTGTTGATGAGGGGTCTCATAAGTGCTCATGGGAATGAACTCATAGAAAATACCATAATCCAGCATGAGTAATAAATCCTTACTGTCATTTCTATCCTGTATGGCAAAAAATCCCTCACTGGCATTATAGGTCTCGTAGTATTTGATGTTGTCGTTAGGCAGCAACTTTTTGTAAGGTTCTTGATAGGGATCAAAACTGACGCCTCCATGGAAAAACACTTCCATGTCTGGCCAGACTTCCAGTATGTTATTCTTTCTTGTTGTTTCCAACACATTATTGAGAAGCACCAGCATCCAGGAAGGCACACCAGCTAGACTGGTCACTTTTTCATCTATAGTTTCCCTTACAATGGCAGGCATCTTTTTCTCCCAGTTATCCATCAATGCCACCTCGTTTCCAGGGGTAGAGCTGTAATCTGCCCAAAACGGCATGTTGTCAATCAATATAGAGCTCAAATCACCTGCTGCGGTTCCAGATTTTTTATCTAGTTTCTTACTTCCTCCTAAGCGCAGTCCTTTTCCCGTGAACAATCTCGACTCTGGATTGTTATTGAGATACATGCATAAAAGGTCCTTTGCCGCCGCATAATGACAGTCTTGAAGGGATTGCTGGCTTACAGGTATGAATTTACTGCGCGCATTTGTTGTCCCGCTAGACATTGCGAAATACTTGATATCTTCTGGCCAGAAGATGTTGGCTTCCCCATTCCTGGAACGTTCAATATCCTGCTTCATATCCTCATATCGCGATAAGGGGACTTGATCCTGGAAGCGTTTGTAACTGGTAATCGAGTGGAACCCGTATTTTTTTCCTACCTCTGTGTTTTTTGCTTGCTGTACCAACTCCAGGAGTAAATTATTCTGAAGCTCCTGTGGGTGCTTCATGAATAATTCCATATCGTGAATGCGTTTCTTGAGAAACCAGGACACCACAGAATTGATTAAAGGAATAGCCACGCTCTAGGGAGATTAAGGTATTTTTGGGGCAAGATAGCCACATTTTAGCACAAAATTTACAAAAATGATTCTAAGCGGTACCCTACGCAAAATGCAAACTGAACTTAAGGAAACCGTCCAGTATTACTTGGTCTTCAAGGATCAGTTTCTGCACGTAAACCAGCTGCTAGGGCATCAAATAAGCGTCAAACATGTAGCTAATGAATGCCTTAATTGTGGTCTGGACAAAAAAATATGGCGTCAGGGATTCTGTTACGACTGTTTTTCCAGCATCCCACAGGCGGGCGATTGGATCATGAAACCAGAATTGAGCCGTGCGCATCTGGACGAGGAAGATCGCGATCTGGATTATGAAAAACGAGTGCAGCTCAAACCACACATGGTTTATCTGGCCAATTCTAGCAACATAAAAGTAGGCGTTACCCGTAAAACCCAAATCCCCACGCGATGGATCGATCAGGGCGCCCATGAAGCCATAGCGATTCTCGAAGCGCCCAACCGTTATCTGGCTGGCATTACAGAGGTGGCCTTAAAGGAAAAAGTGGCTGATAAGACCAACTGGAGAAAAATGCTCACCAACAGCATTGAAGATGTGGATTTGTTACGCTTTCGCGAAAGCGTGCTCGACCTCATCCCACAGGAAGCCCAAGAGTTTATCTTACCCGTTCAAGAAGAAACCCACATCCAATTTCCTGTACTGGAATATCCTAAAAAAGTGGCCTCCGTAAATCTTGCAAAAACCCCAGAGCACAGTGGGAAATTGATGGGAATCAAAGGTCAATACTTTATTTTTGAAGGTGGAAAGGTCATGAACATACGCAGTCATGAGGGCTTTGTGGTAGACTTAAAAGTGGATTGATTATTCCACTATAAACGTGTAATCGCCCTGCTCATTACTTTGTGATAGAAACGCCTGTAGATTAATAAGAAGGGAGTTTCCAGCTGGATCAAGATTATAGTAAATAGGAGTTGCTGGTACTAAAAAACTGGAGCGCAGTTGGTAGGTTCCTGCCTCATTTAGAATTATTCCTGCACGATTTTCATAACCATTGACGGTTTCTACACAGACAAATCGAATCACCTCACTGTCAGGAAATGCTTGTCCAGTATCCTCAACCATAAACTCTGAAGATAATGGAACGACACCATAAGTGTCAAAACCAGTTTTTCTATACAATGCCATGGAAAAACCCACCGTCTGTGGGTCGACTTCCACATTCCTGAAATCCACTGTTCCTGAGGGCAACGTAGGAAGTACAAATGGTATCGCCGTATTGATGTAGATAACATCACCGACTTCAAAAATCTGATCTGGATTTTCAATGGAAGTTAGCTCTGCTGCGTCCACTTGTATATTTTCATAATCATCCTCATTACCACAACCGCACATGGAGGCACATAACAACATACTACCTAATAGAACTCGAGAGAAAATTTGTAAAATCATAGTTAGCTTTCTTTCTAGATGCTGCGTTCTTTAAAAGGTTGCGCCTATTAATTCGTCGTATCCTTCTTTTTTCTCAATAATCCCTGCAATAAATTGCGTGCATTTTGCTTGACTTGTTCCTGCGTCACTGGTTTATTGATAGAGTCCGCTGGCTTTTTAACTGCGGTAGTATCTGTTGCGGGCTTGTTGCCTTTAAGGATATCTTTGATCCCACCCAATGGATTTTTTCCAGTGGCAATATCCTGTATGGCACCGCCCAATGCATCCTGGCCAGCTTCTTTCAATCGTTGTTTTTGTATCTCCACGATTTGATTGGTCAAATTAGTGACCGCAGACTCTAGGTTGACCTGAACATTTGGTTTACTAAATGAACCTGTAAATCGTACAGGCAATGGAACGGTCAGACCTTCTATATCGCTGGCCTGTAATTTTGACAGCAATGATGCGCCCTCCTTACCCAGGTATTTAGCAGGAACTTTAAGCTCCATGGTATAATCCATCTCATTAGTAAGGCTGTGCTTACCGCTAGCGGTCACTAGAATGTCTTTGATCTTAAAATCAAACGGACTTACCTGTACGGCTCCGTCTTGAAACTTCAATTTGGTTTTGAGGTCGCTCAAATCAATATCCTTCAAGCTGATGAAGGAAAGTTGTTGATCAAGCTTGTCCAACAAGGGCGCAACCCCTGTTTTGATGTCTCGCGTCAGCAGCTCTGCAAGTGCGTCGCCATTGATGCTGGTAAGCACTGGCGATAAATCGTTAGCCAAATCCCCTTTGATTTCAATATCCGTATTGATCTTGCCTTGTAATGCCTGGAGGATGGGGACGTATTTCTGGAACATCTCCAGTCCCTGGAAGGCTTGAGCGATATCCAGATTGTCCATATTCAGATTCATGTTGAATTTAGACTGGTCTCCCTTTGTAGTTACCGATCCTGCCACTCCTATTGCCCCACCAAAAATATCACTGCGCACATCGCTCAATATCAAGGTTTCATCACGTATCACTGCTATTCCTTGCACATTTTTAAGGGTCAAGCCATCATATAAAACGGTCTTCAGGTTAAAATCAAGATTGGCATCCAGAAATGCTGGTATCTTGACAGCCTCTTGTGTGGTTGCGGTACTTTTTTGATTGCTGGAAGCTACCTCTGTAGTTTCTTCCATAAAATCACCAACATCAAAGCTGGTAGAATTGAGTTTGAAGTTCCCTTTCAAACCTTGATCCTGCAGTAAAAACCCTATCAGGTTATTGATGGTACCGCTGGCTTTGATGTCTGTATTTCCAGTAATAGCGTCAAAGTTATTAAGCTTGATGGTGGAGGTGTTTAAATCCAGATCTGCCAGGCGTATGAGGAATGGGCTTTTGAAAGCGGCTCCTATATATTTAAAATCAGTTAGCGTTGCGATTCCTTTTGTGTTGACCCGCTCATAACGTTCCTTCTCGATACTCTCCATATCAAATTGTGCTGCCATATCCAGCGCCAGTTGCCCATCCAGATCAATATCGTCTGGCAATGGGAAGGATTGTGAAAGCTTCCCTAAGTTTAAGTTTCCCCTTACCTCCATGTCGACCTTCATATTGCTGGTTAGGTCCATAACGAGTGCATTGCCCTGCAAGCGGTCGTTCCCTATGTTGAATGCCGTATTTGCTATGTTCAAGTAGGTATCCTCGACTTTTCCCGTCTTGTTGATCAATTGGGCATCAATAAAGATGTTGGTTACTTTTTGGGGCAGGTCTGGATATTGGAAAGAAGCATTATCAGACTTTGCTCTTATGTCCAATGTAGGAATTAGATCGTCGGTAACCGGGCCTTTTATGGTACCGTTCAGCACAAAATCTCCAGTCGTTGTCATGCCGTCTAGGTTGGACCTATAGGTTTCTGGAATGACGGCAAAGAAATTTTTAAAATCTGATGATGGTGTCATAAAGGTCAAATCTACCATCGTATACTCTTCTTCTAGGTCAATGTATCCTTCCAGCTCCAGTTCCAGATCGTTGACTAATGCTTTGTTGTCCTTTAGGGTGTATTTCTGGTTTTCAAGATCCATAAGGATATCTGCATCCAGTTTTACTTGCTGTCCCGATAAATACTCGATATCATCCAGGCTATAAATAACTTTAGCACTGGTTTCTGTAGCTAGAGTACTGGTTTTTAACGAAAAATCACCGTTCCCGCTGTGCTGGACATCGGTTAGAATCAGACGGTTTTTTGTGGTGACATCTTCATAGGAAAGCTCTGAATTATTGATTTCATAATGCTTCAGGTCTAGGTTGAGTCCAGATGTGGTGTCTTGCGGTTGTGATTCCGCTTTCGCGGAAGCGATATCCCAATTAGAAACATTGTTAGCATCCACTTTAAGTCTTGAAACGGCGCCATCGACAATCAGTTCATTGATGCGAATAGGCTCACTGGCATCATTGAAAACGTCAAACATGGGCATGTCCAGATAGGTCTCTTGAGCGTAAAACAGCGTATCGCCTGCAAATGGCGCCTTATTGATGATGGATAATTCCTTGATATTTAACCGTGCATCTGGAAAAGCCTTGATAAAACTCAAATCTACCTCGCCAAATTCTATCTGCGCATCCAGCGACTGGTTCAACTTATCCTTTACTACCTGCGCAATCTGATCCTGAAAAACGAAAGGAGCAGCGATAACCACCACTACTAGTAACAGAACTACGATTCCCAATATTTTAAAAAACTTCTTCATGGTATAATTTTAGTCGATTTGAATTTCTTGTGCCTGCTCTAACTGGAACCGCTTTTTAAATATAAAAACGCCAGCGTACAGCAGTGGCGTGTCGAATAGCGCAATGAGCACTTTAAATAAAAAGCCTGCTCCCAACAAGGGCCAGAATTTATCCCAAGGCAATATTCCAGCATAACACAGCAACAATAGTACCGTCATGGTATCTACAAACTGCGAGAAAAATGTACTCAAGTTATTGCGCAGCCATAGCATTTTGCCCTTAGTAAGTTTCTTCCAAAAATGATAGATCTGAATGTCTACATATTGAGCAAAAAGATAAGCCATCATACTGGAAATAACCGCTAATGTTGTCGCTCCAAAAACGCTAGTAAAAACACCGTCCTGTATTGCACTTTCTGGAATTGCCGGTACCACATCTGCCACATAAATAATCCCAAGGCTAAAAATCGATGCCGCTATCCCTGCCAGCACTAGGTCATTTGCCTTGCGTCTGCCGTATACCTCACTCACTAAATCAGTAATCAAAAACGTTATAGGATACGGCAACAATCCCACTGAAATCTCAAACCTGAACCACCCAAACGGATTCCAGAAAAAGAATTTTTGAAATATGAGATTAGAAACCACCAGTGAGCAAATAAACAAGGCAGCCAGTACCAGATAAATACGGTGTGCGAGTCGTAAATCCTTGCCTATGAGTTGTTTCATATTGCTGCAAAAGTACCACAGCAGTTGCCTATTATTCCTTAATTTGCTGCAAAAGTAATCGCCATCAAACTACCGTATAACCATAAGATTTTCATCGCTTTAGGAAGCAACCTGGGCGATAGGTTTGAGAACCTATGCACCGCTGTTGATCGTATCGAACAACAACTGGGACTGATCATTAACGTTGCGCCAGTGTATGAAGTACCGGCAATAGGCTTTGACGGCAACGATTTTTTGAACAGCGCCCTTCTAGTTCACTCTGCTAAAAGTCCTCAAGAAACACTAGAGGTGCTACAACAGATTGAAAAATCCATGGGCAGAAAACCTAAGACTGGAACGGCTTATGAAAACCGGGTGATCGACCTGGATATTTTATTATTTGATGACCTTATATGTAACGAGCCTGGTTTAATTATACCACATCCACGCATGGTGGAGCGGGATTTTGTGATGAAACCTTTAAGCGCTATTGCGGCAGACTTACTTCATCCCGTGTTGAAACAAACCATAAAATCACTAACGGTTTCTAATGAATTAATGGGAATCGTTGAGCGCAGTGGTATTTCGCTTTCGCGAAATTTGCCCGACTTCCAGACCCAATTGAAAAAGTTTCCCATCGATAAACTCCATTTTATCGCCATTGAAGGAAACATAGGCTCTGGAAAAACCAGCCTAGCAAATAAGATCAGTGAAGACTTCAATGGAAAGTGTGTCTTGGAACGATTTGCAGACAACCCTTTTTTACCGCTGTTTTATGAGGATAAGGAACGCTACAGCTTTCCATTAGAGATGTCTTTCCTGGCAGACAGGTATCAGCAATTGAGTGACGACGTCGCACAGCAAGAACTCTTTTCAAATTTCACGGTAGCCGATTATTACGTGATAAAGTCACTAATATTCAGTAAAATTACCCTACAGGCCGAGGAATACGCGTTGTACAAACGTCTTTTCAATATGATGTACAAGGAACTGGTAAAACCAGATTTGTACGTCTATCTCTACCAGACCGAGGAGCGATTATTGGAAAACATCAAAAAGCGCGGCCGTGATTATGAGCAGAATATTGAAGCCAGTTATCTTGCCCAAATACAACAAGGATATGCAGAGTTTATCCGGTCGCAAAAGGACCTTAAGATTAAAGTTATTGACGTGACAGATCTTGATTTTGTCAACAATCCGGAAGATTATTTGAAGGTGCTCGAGCAAATATCAGAAGCTATCGCAGCGGGCTGATCTTGTTGAAAATATCATAGATCACAATGCCGGCACAAACAGCAATATTTAAACTGTGCTTCGTACCAAATTGATCGAGTTCAATAACTGTATCGCAAGCGTCGACTACTTCCTGCTGTACCCCTTTTACTTCATTGCCTAGAACGATGGCCACTTTAGAATTGCGTTGCGGCGCAAAATGGAACAAATTTTCAGAACGCTCTGCCTGCTCGATCGCACAGGTCTGGTAGCCATCAGCCTTGAGTTTTTTAATAATATCTAGGGTATTCTCCGCATATTCCCACGCTACAGTTTCAGTTGCGCCCAGCGCGGTTTTACGTATCTCGCGATGTGGAGGTTGTGCAGTGATTCCACACAAATATACTTTCTCCACCCGGTAAGCATCTGCACTGCGGAAAACGCTGCCCACATTGTTCAAACTACGCACATTGTCCAGGACGATGATGAGTGGGGTTTTTTCGCTTTCGCGAAAGCGAACTGGAGACAGACGTTCGAGCTCGTCGTTGAGGAGTTTTCTGGTTTCGGACAAATTGATTGTCTTAAAGGTTCACCGCAGGGCAATTACAGCTCCAGCGGTCTTTGGTACATAGGAAATCGATTCCCAATGTAATCTGGTGAAACCCACCGCTTGCAAATTGCACATCGCCAAACTGCTGGCTGTACGTATAGCCTACCGTAAAGTTGTTGAATTTTGCTCCCAAAAATGGGGATAACAAAGACAGGTTTTGCTGTTGAACATTGGCTCCATTTTGAAATTCTGCACCTTCAAAACTTTGTCTGTAGGACGCGCCCATGTAGATGACTGTGGTTTCATTCAAGTCATAAAACGCCTTTGCATTAATGTCTACAAACTGCTCTGTTGTTCTATTGGTACGCTGGTACAAAACGGACGGCTCAAACTGCCAGTCTGAACCCTTAGGAGCGATCAAATAACCTGCATTTGCTATAAACCTCAGTTGGTCTGTACTTTCAAAGCCTTCTGAGTAAATCTCTCGGTTTTGGAAGATCGCATTTTTTACCGTTGCGTGTAAAAAGAAATCCTTGTATAAATAAGATGCGCCAATATCGATATTAAAATAGGAGTCACTTACTAAAACACCGGTAATGATAGGATCAAAGTTGGTACGGTCAAAACTCGTCTCGTCCAGACGGCTTTGCACCAGCCCGACATTGGTCCCGAAAGAAATTCGATTCAGGTCATCATAGCCACCACCTATTTGCAAATGATAGGCATAGGATAAATAGGCACCCGTCTGGGAGTGGTAACCGTTCTTGTCATTAAAAACAATTGCCCCTATCCCACTATTCTGGCCTATGCCTGTGTTGAAGCTAAGGGTTTGAAGGTTAGGCGCGTCTTCTTGATCAAACCACTGCTGGCGTGCCGTAGCTCTTACCTTACCGCAATTTGCCGCACCAGCCATGGAGGGATGCAACAAATAAAGGTTGTCCATGAGGTAATCCTGATATACTGGAATTCCTTCCTGGGCAAGAGTAAGGGTAGTGGTGGCGATAAAAAATAAGAAAAGTAAAAAATGCTTCATTAAAAAGTAATCTAAGGTTTTAACGTGTCTATTTTGGAATTGTTTTATCACTGCACTATAAATCGTATTTCAATCCACGCTCTCCTGACTTCAAATATATCATATATAGAATAAGAAATGGTCGTTCAATGAAAAGTTGCCTCTTTGAATTTGATTTCAACATATGGATATAGTCTATTCCACTCACGTTTGAGGTAATCTTCCGTGCTTCCTATCTATCTTTGCATTAGAAAATGAGACGACATGAGCGCACATAAGATAAAAGTGGTTCCAACCACGAATGATTCCATCATAAAGTTTGAGAGCACAGAGTTTTTGGTCAAGAACCATAGCTATGAATTCAAAAACATTGATGAAGCAAAACCATCGCCGTTAGCACAACAATTGTTCCATCTTCCTTTTGTAAAAACCGTTTACATAGCACAAAATTTCATTGCTATCGAAAAGTATGATATCATGGCATGGAGTGATGTTCAAGATGAAGTTGCAGAGCAGATTGAAAATTTTCTAAACAGCGACAATGAGTTGATCCCTCAAGAGGCTGAAGTAAAGAAAACACCTGTTACTGTTTATGCAGAGGCGACGCCTAATCCTGCGGTAATGAAATACGTTGCCAATAAAAAATTGGTGGTAAGCAGTCAGGAATTTAAAACAATTGAAGATACTGAGCCTGATTCGCTTTCGCGAAAGCTGTATCAATTTCCATTCGTAAAGGAGTTGTATGTGGACGAGAATTACATATCAGTCCACAAACACGATATTGTGGAGTGGCAAGAGGTAACGCATCAGATCAGATCCTTTATCAAAGAAGGAATTGAAAACGGTGGTGAAATAGGTGTTTCTAAATACACCTCTGGAACTGTCAAGAAAAGTGGCGAAAGCATGGATCTTCCCAAATTTGAAAACCTGAGCGAGGTCTCAAAAAAGATTGTTGAGATCTTAGATGAATACATCAGGCCAGCGGTAGCAAGTGATGGAGGTAACATTGTATTTGACAGTTATAAGGAAGACACCCAAGAAGTAAATGTCATTCTACAAGGTGCGTGTAGCGGCTGCCCCAGCTCAACCATGACTCTAAAAAATGGTATTGAGACCATGTTAAAAGAAATGATACCCGGTAAAATTCAGAGAGTTGTAGCGATCAATGGATAGTTTAAACTTTTACTATTCATGTATAGGGATCACCATTTATCATTACAATATATTGTTAATCATGCATTTACAAAATTAATTTTGATTAAATTGGTATCGTTTAATTCTTAAAAAACAATATTATGTCAATTTTAAAAGTCATCGAAGTTTTAGCAAATAGTGAAAAAGGGTGGGAAGATGCTACCAAAAATGCAGTTGCACATGCTTCTAAAAGTGTAAAGAATATACGCTCTGTTTATATTAATGAGCAAAGTGCTCAAATACAGGATAACAATATCGTTGAGTACCGAGTAAACGCCAAAATCACATTTGAGGTTAGTTAAAAGCGATGTTCAGTATGGCATTATGTTTGATCCATAGTTGAAATAAATACTATTAAAAATGAAAAATTACTTGATTTTTACTTTAACTCTTTTTACTGGTCTAATTATTCATGCCCAGCAGGTTAATACGGTAGAGGGTAGTGACCCATCCAGAACTTTTCTAGTAAGTCAATTCGTAAATGGAGAAATTGATGGTTCTCCTTATTTAATGGACGAATGGAAACAAGGAATTGTTCTGATAAACGGGAAATTTGACTCACAATACTATATGAAGTATAATGTACTTGAAGACCGAATGGAATTTAGTGATAATTCTTCAGGTCAAGGTGCTAGAGCTCTTGCAAAAGAACAATCTTTAATTGTGCAAATGGACGGAAGAAGCTTTCAGTACATTGATTTTTCCGAGCAAGAGGGAGATCTCATAGGATATTTTGAAATTATTAAAAGTTTTGACTCAAACAATTTATTGCTAAAACAAATTAAGAAACGTGTTGATCAACCTAACGAAATTCAAAGAACAGGTTATTCTAATGCTAGTAGTCAAAAGCCTTCAATTAAAACTACCACAGCTTTTTATTATGTTGAAGATGGTCAGGTAGAAGAAATTCAGAATCATAAAAAAAGAAGTTTGAGATCACTTGATGATTCAAAAGAAAAGGATTTGAAAATGTTTATTAAGGATAAAAATATCGATTTCGATGATGATGGCTTAGGTCTCGCAGAATTAATTACTTATTACAGAAGTATCAAATAATTACCCTGCCTTAAACTCCTTCAAATAAAAAGGCTCATAATAAGCGATATCTTCAACGATATCGCTTTTTGTATACGCTTGAAGGGCAAGGTCGCACATCGTCAATGCCGTGGGACGAACGTTAAGGTATTCATTTTTATCATCCTTGTTAAGCTCTTTGAATTTAGGAGCTCCTGTGCCTATGACAGAAACATTACCCTTCTCCAAATAACCGGCAAAGGAATCCTCTGTAAGTACCGTAGCTGTTACGGTCTCAAGTACAATCTCATTTTTAAAAACCCCACTGTAAACTTCCATTCGTCTGGCATCGACCATGGATATAACCGTTTTCTCTGGCGAAGCATGAAATGAAAGGGCTGTTAGCGTATCTATTGAAACAAGTGGTAAATCCAGCGCATAGCACAGTCCCTTAGCACTGGCAACTCCTATGCGCAGTCCTGTATAAGAACCAGGGCCTTTACTAATGGCGATCGCATCTAGATTTTGAGTAGTTAAACCATTGCGCTCTAAAACTTCCTTGATATACACGTGCAATAATTCGCCATGGCTGTAGGAGTCACTATTATCTTCTAAAAGATCAACACAATACTTGATTCCCAATTTATTAGCAAACCCACCATCTTCTGAAGCTAATGCAACTGAACAGTTTGTGGACGTAGTTTCAATACAAAGGATCCAGGCCATGAAATACTATTGAAAGGTGCTATTCGGTTGGGGGTGGTACGGTCTTTTTAGAATTGACTGCTTTACCTGACTTCAATTCGTCTGTTACCGTACGATAAGGGCCAGTAATCACAGTTTCACCCGGCTTTAAGCCTGATGTGATCACTATATTCTTATCATCCTGGATGCCTGTCTTCACCACCCGTAGGTCTGCTTTACCATTTTTTTCTACAAATACACATTCAAATTTTTCTGCGGTTGGAGAAACTATTTTTTTTCCAACACTACCTGTAGTATCATTTTTAACCACAATGGCACTGATGGGAACTGCTACCACATCTTTGCTTTGTTTGGTAATGATGTCCACCGTTGCAGTCATTCCTGGTTTGAATGGGCTGTAGTTGGCAGGTTTTCCTTCAGTTAAATCCTTATAGGATTCTGATAAAATTCTGATCTTCACTTTAAAATTGGTAACCTGGTCTGCTGTGAGTGTTCCAGTTGCAGTATTGGCTATCTCAGTCACCTGTCCTTCAAATTCCTTTTTTAAATAGGCATCTACCTCTACGATGGCCTTGTCGCCCACGGCAATCTTAACAATGTCATTTTCATTCACGTCTACCTCAACCTCCATTTGGGATAAATCTGCAACTCTCAATAGCTCTGTTCCTGCCATTTGTTGGGTTCCTACTACCCGTTCACCCAATTCTACCGCCAGCAGGGAAACTGTCCCTGTCATAGGAGCATAGATGCTTGTGCGCCCTAGGTTGTCCGTTGCCTCATTCACACTTGCCGCAGCACTTTGCACGTTGAAAAAAGCAGATCTTTCAGATGCTTTTGCACGATCGTAATTTGCTACAGCCGTGTCGTAATCTGATTGGGAGATGACTCCTTTTTTAAATAATTGGGAACTACGGTCAAAATTTGCTTTTGCCTCTGCTAAGGTGGCTTGGGTCTGTGCATAATTGGACCTTGAATTAGACAACCCGGCGCGTGATCTGCTCACACTGGATTCTAAAAGGTCTGGATTGATCATCACTAAAAGCTGACCTTTTTCTACGGCATCTCCTTCATTGATATTGAGTTCGATAATTTCTCCAGGAACTTCTGGGGAAATGCTTACTTCAATTTCTGGCTTAATTTTACCAGTAGCGCTAACCGTTTCAGTAACGTCCATTTTTTCAACAACTATGGTTTCCACCACAATTCCTTGATCTGCAGATCCAACCACTCCCATGGTTTTCAATACAAAAAATCCTACTACTAAAACTGCAATAACAATAAGTGCTATGAGTAATTTCCTGTTCATAATCTATAATTTGATTTGGTCTGGCTCAAGTCCGTAATATATTTCCAATACTTTGAGCTTGAATATATAATCGTACTTAGCTTGATTTACGGTTACTTGTGCGTTGAGAAGTTGGGTTCTGGATTGATTGTAGTCAAATGAGTTCATAAGACCTACCTCATAACGATCCTTTGCATATTGAGCTGCCAGCTCTCTAGCCTCAACAGTTTTAAGTGCAGCATTATAGCTGGAAATAGAAGCTTGTGCGTCTGTAAATGCTTGATAGACGTTTGCTTTGAGATTAAAAACGGTCTGTTCTTTCTGTAACTCATTACGCAGGACATTTAACTTGCTGCGCGATATGTTATTGTCAACAGAAAAGTTGTTCAATATAGGTATGTTGAGAGAGAGTCCATAAGAATAACCATCATTTTGATACAATTGCTCATTTAACGTGCGGTTAAAAAAGTCGTTATCTGCATATCTGGTATTGTAGTTAAAAAAGCCCGATAGGGTAGGTAGCCTAGCGCCTTTAGCGATTTCTAGGTCTTTAAGAGCAATTTCAATATTTTGATCTGCTACTTTTATTTGAGGTTGAGTTTCTAGTGCCTTTTGAACAATGTCTTCTGGCTGATTGAATAAAATCGAATTCTCAGGCAAGTCAAATTCTGGAGAGGCTACATCAAAATCTGTGAAATCCTCAAGGTTCATGGTTTGAGCAAGACTGATTTTTGAGATTTGAACCGCGTTTTTTGCAGCAACAATTTGTTGTTCCTCATTTGCATAGGTAGCTTGAATCTCTAATAGATCGCCCCTAGGAACGGCACCTGCATCTACAAGTTCAGTGGTATTGTCCATTGAAAGTTGGGTGATCTCATGTTGATTCTGTATCGTGTTTAGATTTTCCTTATTCAAAAGAATTTGCACAAAATTATTGGCGATGATCAATAGCACATCGTTCTCTGATTGTTCCAATTGATACAAAGTCAACATGTTGTTCAACTTTGCTCTTTGAAGTGTTTTAAAATTGCGCAGTCCATCAAAAAGAGTGACCCTAGAACTAATTTGCGGCGTGATAGAAAGAAAGGTCGTACTCTCAAATGCGTTGGTAGTCGGGTTAATGTTGGTACCATTATTCACTGATAAATTCGCACTTCCATTAAGTGATGGGACAAATTGCCCGATTGCATCACGTTTATCTATCGCTACGCTTTCGACTTGAAGCTCTGATAATTTCACATTGATGTTATTATCAATAGCATATTGAATGCATTCTTGCAAGGTCCATGTTTTTTGTGTTTGCGCTTTCGCGAAAGCGAAACAACCAACAAAAGCTATACATGTAATTAAGTTCTTCATAATCTGGTAATGTCTATAGGTAGTTGTCTTGGTATAAATGTTACAGAATTTTTATTAACCTCCGTAATTTCCAGCAGCAGCGGGAGCTTTCAAGGCATTCCAAACCTTGATTTTGTCTGTTTTTGAGATACCTTCCTTCACTTCTACAAAGATCCCGTTACTCAATCCCAACTCAATCTCGCGTCGCTCAAATTCCTGGTCGCCCGTTTCTACCTCTACAAAGGGTTTTTTAGTTTCAGGATCATACTGGACTAATGCTTCTTTTATAGCGAGTACATCATTAACCTTATCAAGGATGATACTGGCGTTGGCACTCAAACCTGCTCTAATAAAGGCATTGTTTTCAGAAGCCTCAAGAGTTCCTTTGATCGCAAACTGAATAGCTCCATTTTCTGCGACCCCCTTAGGAGCGATGTAATCCAATACCGCACTGAACTTTCTGTTGTCATAGGCTCCAACAGTTATTTCTAACGGTAAGCCTTCCTTGATCTTGCCTACCTCACTTTCATCAACCTTCCCTTCAAAGATCATTTTATTCACGTCTGCCAGCAAAGCGATAGAAGTTCCCTCATTAAAGTTGTTCGATTCAATCACCTGGTTTCCCTCTTTTACGGGTATGTCTAGAATCATTCCAGAAACCGTAGCGCGTACACTGGTATTTGCATATTCACCTAATCCCGCTGTGGTTCCTGTTCTAATAATGTCATAATTCTGACTGGCACCACTCAACGCGACTTGTTCCTGACGGTAACGTTGCTGTGCATTGTTAAAGTTATTCTGTGCGATGTCAAAGTCATTTGCGGCAATCACGCCCTTATCAAAAAGTTCTTTCTGTCGGTTGTAGATTGCCGTTTGGTTATCCAGTGCCAACTTTGCGGTCTGCACTGCCGTGCGTTGGGAAGCAATGCTATTTTTAGCACTTGTCAAAGAGCTCACGTTAGGAACTACTTTGATATCTGCTATGAGCGCTCCAGCCTCGACATAATCACCAGCCTGTACGTGGATCTTCTCGATCACACCAGAAATATTGGGCTTGATGTTTACCTCTTCCTTAGGCACGATACTTCCAGTTGCCACCGTTTCCTTGACGATGGTCTGTATTTGTGCCGTTTCAGTTTCATAGGTTACTGGATCCTCCATGTCTTTGACGACGATGTACCAGATTCCCGCAATGGATAGTAACACGATTACGGAAAGCAGGATGATGGTGCCTCTTCTTTTCATTTTATTTACTTCTTTAGTACGTTGGTTATTCTGTTCTCAATGCATCTACAGGTTTCATGGTTGTGGCTCTGGAAGCAGGAATAAATCCAGCCAGCAGTCCAGCGACAATCAACACCAATAATGCTATTACTACTACTTTAATATCTACCGTCGGGTTTGCGAAATTAGATACTGGTCCCACGGAATCCAGAATGGTATTCATGACATAGATCATTCCTGCAGAAAAGGCAATACCTGCCAGTCCAGAGATCAATGTCAATACGATGCTTTCCTGTAGTATCTGTGCTTTAATATCCCAAGGTGTTGCCCCTAGTGCGCGGCGCACGCCTATTTCGTTAGTTCGTTCCTTGACCACAATGAGCATGATGTTGCTGATTCCAATACCTCCTGAAATCAGAATCAAACCGCCCACGAAATAACCCACAAAGGCCATGATGTCAAAAAGTCCTGTAATTTTTGCAAACTGCTCTGCGATATCGCGATTTCCAATAGCTCGCTCATCATTTGGGTTTATGGACCTTAGCTCTCTTAAAGTGGCCAGAATTTCTGGCTTGAGGGTGGTGATGCTCACCTTATCATTTGCCGTGATGGCCATGAAACCCACATTATCTCCAGAGTTGAACGCTTTCGCGAAAGTGGTATACGGGATAAAAATGGTATTCGCCTCTTCCTCACTATCGCCAGAACTGTTTGGGTTTTTAAAAACACCCACTACTTTAAAATTCACACCGTTAATCGTGAAATACGAACCTATGGGGTCCTCGCCTATATCGTACAATGTCTTGACTACATCCACGCCTATCACAGCGGTTTTTAATCCATTATCTATATCTGAATAACTAATAAAGCGACCGGCCGTTATATCCATGGGTTGCTGGTTGATAAACTCTGGATAATCACCACTGATTTCAAAAGCTCCCGTGCGTTCATTCCTGGTCACGTTGTTGGCGCCGCGATAGCCACCTAACCTAAGCCTAGGAGAAACATAAGCGAGATCAGGAAATTTTTCCTTGAGAGCTGCTACGTCAGAAAGCTTTAAGTCAAAGCGGCGGCCTTTTTTAAATCCTTTATAAGGCATGGAAGTAGACTGTGCCCATAAAAACATAGAGTTGGTAGCAAAGTCTCCAAAATCTTTACTCACTCCTGTGCGTAAACCGTTCGTCAGCGCAAGCAGTAATACCAAGATAAAGATTCCCCAAAAAACACCAAATGCCGTTAGGAAGGTCCTAAACCTATTGGCATTAAGCGCTTCTAATATTTCATTCCAACGGTCTTTGCTAAACATATTATTCGTCTCTTAGAGCTTCTATAGGTTTGATGTTTGCAGCACGTCTTGCAGGTATATATCCAGCCAACGCTCCAGCTATGATCAATATGGCTAGGGTTGTCAGTGAAGTTCCTAAGTCTGCTTTAGGATATCGTAAAAAGTCCGTTTCTACTAGGGGACTCAGGGCTTCTAGGACAAATACACCCGCTAGCAGGCCAATTAATCCTGAAATAGCGGTTATAAAAATGGCTTCCTGCAGGATCATTCCTGTAATCTGGGACGGTAATGCACCCAGTGCTTTGCGTATTCCTATTTCCTTAGTTCGCTCCTTTACGATGATCAACATGATGTTACTGACACCTACAATCCCTGCAATGATGGTTCCTATTCCTATAAACCAAAACACCATCCGAATGGTGTCTATCAGTCCGTAAATCTTCTCTGCTTCTTCCAGGGTATTTGATACGTAAATCGCAGAGCGATCTTCTGGTGCCACGGTGAATCTTGAACGCAGTTCTTGTTCAATAGCTGCTGACATCGCAGCACTGGTTGCCACCGCCTTATCAAAGTTCTCCTCCATTTTAACCGTATAGGCAATACTACGTATATCTTGACCTGCATTAAACACCTGCTGTGCTGTGGTTAGTGGTATAAACAATCTGGACTCTTCTCGACTGCCTCCTGGATCTGTATAGACCCCCACAACTTGAAAGTTCACGTTGTTGTTAAGCATGATCATTTTACCTATAGGATCTTCTTCTTTGAAAAGGTCCATTTTCATTTGCTGGCCTATGATAGCCACTTTGTTCTTTTGAACCAGATCAGCCTCGTTTAAGAACCTGCCTGAAACCATATCCTGATTTTCAATGAATTGCTGGTCTCCATTTGCGCCTTCGATGCGGTAACTTCCCTGTTGGGTTTTATAGTTTACTTGTCCTCCCCATGTGGAATAGGTGGCTGTTTTATATTCAATATTATTTTGGTATTTCTGATTGAGGTTGTTGTAATCCCCATTGCGCAATTGCAGGTTGCGACCTGGATTCATCCCTTGATATCCTTTAGTGGTAATTCCTGTTCGTATAGAAATCTTATTAGTTGCATCACTTTCAAACTGAGTGGTTACTCCATTCTCGATCCCGTTAGAGAAACCCATTAGAATGACAAGGATAAATATTCCCAAGAAGACAGAGAACGCTGTGAGAAAGGTTCTCAGTTTATTCTTGCGAATGGTTTCAAAAATCTCCTGCCAGCTCTCTACGTTAAACATTTGCGATGGCCTTTACTTGATTCACCATGGTATCGTCGATGATTCTTCCATCTTTAAGGTTTACGATGCGCTTGGTCATTTGTGCAATATCCGGCTCGTGGGTCACCACTAGTATGGTGCGGCCCTCCTCATTGATTCCTTGAATCAAATCCATGACCTCGTAGGAGGTTTTAGTGTCTAGTGCTCCCGTGGGCTCATCTGCAAGCAATACTTTGGGGTCGCTGGCCAGTGCGCGGGCAATGGCTACCCGTTGTTTCTGTCCACCAGAAAGTTGGTTGGGTAAGTGGTCTGCCCAGTCCGCTAGGCCTACTTTTTCCAGGTAGTGCATGGCACGTTCCTCACGCTCGCGACGCGGCAATTTTTGATAAAATAAGGGCAACGCCACGTTATCCATGGCATTCTTATAACTGATAAGGTTGAACGATTGAAATATGAACCCTAGAAATTTGTTGCGGTATTGAGCGGCTATCTTTTCATTGAGATTCTTGATGGGGGTGCCGTCCAGCGTATAACTACCTTCATCTGCCTCATCCAACATCCCTAAAATATTGAGCAATGTGGATTTTCCAGATCCTGAAGATCCCATAATGGCCACCAGCTCCCCTTCTTTTACATTGAAATTAATTCCCTTTAAAACATGTAACGTGTTAGCACCGGTTTTATAGGACTTGTGAAGGTCTTGAATTTCAATCATTGAGGATGGTTTCTATAAGTTCATAAACCTAATGCTTAGACCTCGCAAAAAAAGAATAGTTACATCTGAGCTGTTAAATAAAAGTTAATCTGAGCTTCTCTTAGTCGTGCTGCGATAAATCAAATAGATGATGCCACCTACCAACAAATAAGGAAAAATCATGAGGTAGGTGATCCCGCTGTTGAGGCCTTCTGCTTCGGCATTGCTACCGCCACTCTCGATAACCGCACGGCACATGGCACATTGCGCTTTCGCGAAAGCGGAAAAAAGAACAGCTACAACAACAAACCACTTTTTCATATTCTTTTAGTAGTAGGGATACATAAAAACATACACGGCAACTCCGGTAAACGCGATGTACAACCAAATGGGGAACGTCCAGCGGGCAATTTTCTTGTGGCGAACGTACTTCTTGTTCCAGGCAAAATACATCGTATACAAGACCAAGGGCAGGATGATGCCTGAAAGTACAATATGGGTGATCAAAATAAATAGGTACAGTGCGCGAAAAGGGGCATCTTGGGGATAAGGCACGGGTTCGTTACTGATTTTAGAAATGACGTAGCTCACTAAAAAGATCGCGCTCAAAACAAATGCTGTGGTCATCACGGCACGGTGTGCCTTGCGGTTCCCTGCTTTGATTAAAGTAAATCCTGTAATCAACAAGAGTGCAGTGCTCGCATTGAGTATGGCATGAAATAAGGGAAATAATCCAGCTTCCACGCCCAGGAAGTTATACCGCGCTGGCATGAACATCAATACGACCACCGCTAATGGTACTAGGATGGAAATGGCAATGATGATGGCTGGGCCTTTCTTTTCTAACATGATTATTTATTCAATAAGGTTTCTGCATCTACTGTAATCTCTCTCAACTGTGCTGGAATCTCATTTTCTTCAATGCCGCTGTAAACGTACATCCAGTTGCCATAGGCGTCCTTGCGAGACCTGATGTATCCATCACGATCCACTAATGCAAAGTTACCGCTGTGTTCAAACCTGATGGCAGGATCATCACTTTCCCCCACATAGGCATTGAAGCCTTCCCTGGCGAGGGTATAGATCTCCTGTTTGTCCCCAGTCAAGAATTGCCAGTCTTTTGTTTGTGCATTATATCGTGAGGCATATTCCGTTAATACCTCAGGTGTATCATTGTCTGGATCAATACTGATGGAAACCGCGGTGTAATCCTCGTATTTGGTCAGTTTCTCGCTAATCCTTGACAAGTTGCGACTCATAGGTGTACAAATAGTTGGGCAGGTTGTAAAAAAGAAATCAACGATATAGACTTTGCCTAACAGGTCCTTGTTTGTAACGGTATCGCCATCTTGATTTACAAATTGGAAATCTGGGACTTTGTTGAACTTTTTTAAGAACTTATCGGCAACAGGATCACGATCCTCACTGCGATTGCTGTCCACTATTTTATCGTTCTGGACGTAATCAATAACATTAGTCACTGCAAAGTAGCCAAAAATCAGAATGACCACACCTAGTCCTATATAATAGGGCGTATCGCTTTTCTTACTCATCTTTTTCAATTTCTTGATCTCGATTTTTCTTGAATGCAAATCGGTATTCTGCTAACAGCACTCGCATATCGTCAATCATGGTTTTTTGTAAAGCTGCAATGGAACTGGTATCGTAACCATAAATTGCAGCGTCCTCATCGTCCTCATTCCTACCACGCAGTGCTCTGTTTTTATCAATGATGAATGCGTAGTCTGATGAAAGATCTTTATTAAGTGTAAATCCAGAGTTTAGGGAGTTGAAGAATTCTTTGATCTCTTCATCACTAGCCGTAATAAAATGCCAATCTTCAATATCTGTATTTTCCTGCATCTGATAGCGAATTTCAGAGACGTCCTTGATTCCAGTTTCTGGAACAATACTGATCATTTGGAAGCTTTCAAATTGGTGGAATTCCTTATAGATTTTTTCGTTGATATTGGAAACGTATCCTAGGCGTTCATAGGGCTGGTTTCCCAACAAAGTAATGACACTTACACTGTCCGTTAACTGAACCAGCTGCCCTTCCAATGTCATAAAGTTATCTAGACTTCCTATTTGTTCCTGCATTACGGGCAGGGTGTTAAAGTGATGTTTGCCCTGAAGGAAGAAGAGGTAAGCCACAAGTGGCAACGCAAAGAGAACCACCAATACAAAGTATTTGGCAAACGGATTCACCTTTTTGATCTGGAAGTCGTCTTTTATATTTGACATGTTATGGTATAAAAAAGGACGGAAAAACCGCCCCTTGTATGTGTGTCATTAGTGCTGTTTAGAAGTCAAAACTTACAGCAGCATCCTTATAAACCTCATAGATATAATCACCTTCTACAAGCAAGATCGCGATCAAATAAATGATTAGAAAAACTGCGGTCCATACAACGGCTCTACGCAATCCGCTCACCTCATCTCTCATGTGCATAAAATCCCATGTGATGTAATAAGCTTTGACCAAAGTCAAAATGATGAAGATCCAGTTTAAATATTTTAATGCTAAAAACTGACCGTTTAGAATATCAGGTTTGATATACCCTAAGGCTACTTCAACACAAGTGACGATAGAAAGGAATATCAATACTCCCCAAATTTTCTGTACGTTATTCTTAAACTTCAATCTTCCTCCAAAGATTGCCAGCTTGTGTTCTTTATGTTCTGAATGTGCGTGATCTGCCATTTTAATGTCTTAAATAATTATACGAGGTAGAAGAATGTAAATACGAATACCCAAACTAAATCTACAAAGTGCCAGTACAATCCGACCTTCTCTACCATTTCATAGCTACCGCGTCTTTCATAAGTTCCCAACAATACGTTGAAGAAAATAATAAGATTGAAAATAACTCCAGAGAATACGTGAAACCCGTGGAATCCAGTGATAAAGAAAAAGAAGTCGGCAAAAAGTGGTGCTCCATATTCGTTCTCAGTCAGGTTAGCTCCTTCTACGACTTTAACCGCCTGGTTATTCAACTTAAATAAGGACTCTTCTCTAGAAAGAATCGTTTTTTCTGACGCACCGGTTTCTCCGTCCACCGTGATAAACTGCGTCCGAATCAATATATCAGGATTGGCAGCAAAACCTCTGCGCACTTCATCAATAGTGTAGGTAGAACCTAGATCTCCAGATTCTTCGTACCATATTCCTTCACTTTCTCCATAAGCTTGAACATCTCTAGGGCCAAGCGTTGCAAAATCTTCCAAGGCAACTCGATCACCGTTTGTATCAACAAACTGAAGAATCTTTCCACCCTTCGTTTTTACCGCACCGTATTCACCAGCAATGAAATTTTTCCATTCCCAGGCTTGAGAACCTACGAATATCAAACCACCTATAACGGTTAATAAAAGATAAAAGGATACTTTATTTTTGTTCATCTGGTGCCCAGCATCCACGGCAAGCACCATGGTTACAGAAGATCCTATCAAAACAAAAGTCATCAAGGCCACATAAAACATGGGAGCATCAACACCGTGCATGAAAGGGAAGTGGTTAAAAACCTCATCGGCAAGCGGCCATTCTTCAATAAACTTGAATCTTGAAAAACCATATGCCGCCAAGAAACCGGTAAAAGTAAGCGCATCGGATAAGATGAAGAACCACATCATCAATTTTCCATAACTCGCACCCAGTGGTCTTGTACCACCACCCCATTCTTGGCCTTCTGTACCAGTAGCAGCTACTGTAGTCTCCATATTTTGATATTAGTTGTAATAGGTTGCAAAAATAGGTTAAAAAATATCTTTGGCAAAAACTAAAAACAATAGTAAATAGACCCAAAGTACATCCACAAAGTGCCAGAATATAGAGCCTAATTCAAAACCTAGTAAATTTTCTTTAGTGTATTTGCCTCTCAAAGTTTGCACGGTCATCACTAACAAAGCGATCAACCCAGCAACAATGTGGGCTAGGTGAGCAACCACAATCACATAGATAAAGGATGCATTGACGTTACTGGCCGCTCCGGTAAACCTGTAGCCCATGTCGATGATGGAATTAAATCCCATGAACTGCATGAACACAAAGATGGTTCCCAGCACAAAAGTGACCACTGTGAAAATCATCGCGGCTCCTTTATCGCCTTTTTTAATCAAGCTTTTAGCCAGCCAAAGGGTTAAACTACTTAATAGGATCACGCCCGTACTGTAGAAAAACTCCGGCGGCATATCTATATCCACCCAGTCCCTTCTGCTACTACTCACCACATAAGCACTCGTCAATCCAGCAAACATCATGATAAGACTGGCGATCCCAAACCACATCATCTGTTTTTTAGACCTCGCAATCTTTTGCTCAATAGGTAATTCCGTTACGTCTGTCATTTTCTTTATCTAATAAATTTATCCACTACGTAGATGATCTGTATCAAAGTGATATAACTCACACTCACCAGCATGAGCTTTTTAGCCACAGCGTTTGTTCGTTCTCTAAACAGCTTTATGCCGTAATATAAGAACCATAACCCCAGGAGCAACACCAGCGCAGCACTCCATATCGTGATATATAAGGAACCCGTCACGCCAAAAGCCGGAATCAACGACACCGCTATCGTCCATATCGTGTACAGTACAATTTGTATCGCAGTCCCTTTGTCTGCACTTCCTGTAGGTAACATTTTAAAACCACCTGCTTTATAGTCGTTTTCTAACATCCATCCTATCGCCCAAAAGTGTGGAAATTGCCAAAAGAACTGCAACATGAACAAGGTTCCTGGCTCAATCCCAAAGCTACCGCTTGCTGCTACCCAGCCCAACATATAGGGAATCGCCCCAGGAAAGGCACCCACAAATACACACAAAGGCGTTTTAGTCTTCAACGGAGTATAAACTGCGACATATAAAACAATACTCAGCGCACCAAAGAATGCCGTGGGAATGTTGATCAAATACAATAGATAGACGCCGCTCAACGCCATGACAAATCCATAGATCCAGGCATGATTCACAGCAATGCGTCCCATAGGAATAGCGCGGTTCATCGTACGTTTCATGAGCGCATCTCGATCACGTTCAATGATCTGGTTAAAAACATTAGAAGAACCCACTAGAAAATAGCCGCCTATACAAAGCAAAACAATAGTGAGCCAGTCGTAGGTTTCAGCTCCCAGGAAATACCCTGCTACAGAAGAAAAAACAACGATGATGGACAAGCGTGGCTTTGTGATTTCCACATAATTTGCCAGCATTCCGGGAGATTTTACTATGGCTTGTGCCTCACTCAAAAGTGTCGTTTTTAAGGGTTTGCAAAGATACCCCACAACAGCTTTGTAGCAAAGTAAAAGATGGCCTTTCAAGAACCGTGTTAAAAGTAAGTTCGCTTTCGCGAAAGCGGAATTCCATAAAACTTCATTACAAACGGCAAACGCTTGCTCTAGCTTCTCGAAGGTCTGGAATTCCCTTGACCAGACATCGGCCTGCCAACACAAACATTTTTCCCAAATGCTAGTTCGAGCGCAGTCGAGAGCTACCTCGCAGGTCAAAAGCATTTCTCTTCCACAAAGAGGTCTCGACTGCGCTCGACCAGACATCACGGTAGTTTTGAAAAATGCTTGCTGTGAGTTGCATTCTGACATTCCGCTAAAATTTTAATCAAATCAAAATCATCATCTGCTAGAGCTCTTTTCTTTTTAGCGCTCCATCTCTTAATTCTTGCTTCAAAATGATAGGCTTGGAAAACGTCATTAAACTCTTGATGAAACAAAAGCTCTACAGGTCGGCGTTTGTAGCTGAATGAAAGAGGGTTAATACCAGAATTATGTACTTGAAGTCTGCGATTGATATTATTCGTCATTCCAGTATAGAGCAGCCCATCACTACATTCTAAAATGTAAACGTAGAATTGATAGGTTTTCATTTTGTTTCGCTTTTTATTGATGACAAGTTAAGATACTTGCTCAAAAACTGAAATTTTCCGATTTTCAAAAAAGGTCTCGACTACACTCGACCAGACATTCCAATTCAAAAATAACAACCAAAAAATTCTTCAATGCTTGCTCGAGCGTAGTCGAGAGCTACCTCGTAAGTCAAGAGCATTTCTATTCCACAAAAAGGTCTCGACTACGCTCGACCAGACATAGTGCTTCCCGACAAAAAACTCACTCAAATGCTTGCTCGAGCGTAGTCGAGAGCTACCTCGTAGGTCAAAAGCTTTCTCTTCCACAAAGAGGTCTCGACTACGCTCGACCAGGCATAGTGCTTCCTGACAAAAAACTCACTCAAATGCTTGCTCGAGCGTAGTCGAGAGCTATCTCGTAGGTCAAAAATCTTTCTATTACACAAAGAGGTCTCAACTACGCTCGACCAGACATAGTGCTTCCCGACAAAAACTCACTCAAATGCTTACTCGAGCGTAGTCGAGAGCTATCTCGTAGGTCAAAAGCTTTCTATTACACAAAGAGGTCTCGACTACGCTCGACCAGGCATTCTACCCCACCACAAAATTCACAATCTTCCCAGGAACAATAATCGTCTTACGAACCACCTTTCCTTCCAATTGCTCCTGAACCTTTTCGTTTTCCAACACCATTCTTTCCAACTCATCCTTAGAAACATCCACCGGAAGATCCAGCGTGAATTTCATCTTCCCATTGAACGAAATAGGATAGGTCTTGCTACTTTCTACCAAATATTTCTCTTCAAAAACTGGGAATGGAGCTTCACTGATGGATTCGTTGTGACCCAATAAGGACCACAATTCTTCTGCGATGTGTGGAGCGTAAGGCGACACTAAGATTGCCAGCGGTTCCAGCACCTCGCGGTTGTTGCATTTTTGAGCGGTCAATTCGTTGACCGCAATCATAAAACTACTCACGCTGGTATTGAAAGAAAAATTCTCAATGTCCTCGCGGGTTTTCTTGATGGTTTTATGCAAAGTCTTCATGCTGTCTGGCGATGCGTTCTCGTCGCTTACCCTAAAGCCATTGTCATCATGATATAGCTTCCACAACTTTTTCATAAAGCCGTAAACTCCCGTTATTCCTGCGGTATTCCATGGTTTGGCCTGCTCTAGCGGACCTAGAAACATTTCATATAGACGTAGTGTATCCGCACCATATTGATCACAGATATCGTCTGGATTGACGACGTTGTATTTAGACTTGGACATTTTTTCTACTTCACGACGTACTTTAAAATCTTCTGAACTATTAAAAATTGTCCCATCTGAATTTAGAAAAACTACACCGTTCGCGTTTTGATTTTCTTGCTCAAACTTCTCCGTATCTAGATTATTAGCTACATCCACTTTTGAAACATTAATATGCGGCCTAGTAGGCAAAATCGTAACTTTATCGAGATCCAGTCCATCTTGATTGAATTCCATGACTATGGATTTGATCTCCGCTAAGTGAATATTAGATAACGATGCCGATTTCTCAAGTTTGAATCTTTCCATCAAATAACTTTCCTGACTCACAATTAAAGGTAATCTGCTTTTTAATCGTACAATTTTATCGTGATTAATATCTGTATATTCTGATAGTCTATTAGTATCAAGCGTTATTTCCGTAACAAAAGCACTCTCCCCCAAAATCATCCCTTGATTGATCATCTTTTGGAATGGCTCATTGACGGTTACTTTACCCAAATCGTGGAGCAACTTAACCCAGAATCTGCTGTACAATAAGTGACCGGTCGCATGCTCGCTACCGCCTATATATAGATCCACGTTTTGCCAGTATTCTTGCGCCTCGCTCGAGAACATCTCGCTTTCATTATTTGCATCCATGTATCGGAACATGTACCATGAACTTCCTGCCCAACCTGGCATGGTATTCAATTCTAACGGATGCACGCAATCACTGTCATCGTCGTTTGAAACGATTTTGTTTTCTTTGGTACACCAGCTCCAGGTTGTCGCACGACCTAGTGGCGGCGCACCATCTTCCGTCGGTAAGTATTCATCTACTTCTGGTAGTTCGAGTGGCAAGTGTTTGCGGTCGATCATTTGTGGCAAACCGTCCTTATAGTACACTGGGAAAGGCTCGCCCCAGTAGCGTTGCCTAGAGAAAACGGCGTCGCGCAAGCGGTAATTGGTTTTTCCCTTTCCTGCACCTACTTCTTCCAGCTTTTCAATGGCCGCTGCCATGGCGCCAGATTTGTAGCTCATCCCGTTAAGGAAATCGCTATTTTTTAATTTTGTATCGTCTTTAGCGGCATAGGCTTCCTCGCTTACATCGACATCCTTGAAAATATTCTTGATTTCGGGCATACCTTTTTGACCTGCAAAAAAGTTGGCGAAAGCATGGTCGCGCTCATCACCGCAAGGAACCGCCATGACGGCACCAGTTCCATAACCAGCCAACACGTAATCGCCTATCCACACAGGAATTTTTTCGCCGCTCAATGGATGCAACGCATAAGCTCCCGTAAACACACCAGAGATCGTTTTGACATCTGCCATGCGCTCGCGCTCTGATCGGGCTGATGTTGCTTTTTTATAGGCCTCGACGGCTTCTTTTTGTTCTGCCGTTGTGATGATATCGACAAGCTCGTGTTCTGGGGCTAACGTCATAAATGTTACTCCGTAAATCGTGTCTGGTCTTGTAGTAAAAACGTCTATGGTGAGCTCTGAGCTTTGAGCTTTGGGTTCTTCATTTTCCGTAACAGACTTTGAACCTTCCACCTTGAACTTTACCAAAGAGCCGATTGACTTCCCGATCCAGTTGCGCTGGATTTCTTTGATGGATTCACTCCAATCGAGTCCTTCCAAATCGTTCAACAATCGCTCTGCAAACGCACTAATGCGCATCATCCATTGACGCATTTTCTTGCGCACGACGGGATGGCCGCCACGTTCTGAAACGCCGTTGACGATTTCGTCGTTTGCTAATACAGTTCCCAATGCAGGACACCAGTTTACCTCAGTATCTGCAAGGAATGTCAAGCGATAGTCGAGTAGGATTTCTTGTTGTTCTTGGTCAGAATAAGAGTTCCAATCGGCTGCCGTGAACTGTTTCAGATCTTCATCTGTTGCAGCGTTGATGGAGGTTGTTCCGCTTTCGCGAAAGCAAAATTCCAACTCACTAATAGGACGTGCCTTATTTGAAATATTGTCATACCAGCTGTCAAACAGCAGGATGAAAATCTCTTGCGTGTATTTATAATAGCTTGGATCACTGGTTTTTACCTCGCGCGACCAATCAAAACTAAAGCCGATACGGTCCATCTGGTCGCGATATCTGGCAATGTTGTCGCGGGTCGTGATCGCTGGATGCTGTCCGGTCTGGATGGCGTACTGCTCCGCAGGCAAGCCAAAACTGTCGTAACCCATGGGATGCAACACGTTGAAACCCGTGTGTCGCTTGTATCTGGAAACGATATCACTGGCGATGTAGCCTAGCGGATGTCCCACGTGAAGCCCAGCACCGCTGGGATACGGGAACATGTCGAGCGCATAGAATTTGGGTTTATCAGAATGGTTCTGTGCGTGGAACGTGCCGTTCTTTGCCCAGTAATTTTGCCATTTCTTCTCAATTTCCTTGTGATCGTACAGTAACATGTGCTCGTATTAAGGACACAAAAATAGGCTGTTTGCAACAAGTAGGAAACTTATGGCGTTGTAATCCCAGACGGCACGGGAACTTTGTTATTTTTGTTCCTTTAAACCATTGCAACTGCGATTTATGGCATCATCATCTTCCTATCAAAAGCGCCGCTTGTTCAGCTCCTACTTTTGGGTAGTGATCAGCGTTTTTCTTGTGCTTTTCATGTTGGGTCTTCAGGGATTTTTCTTGTTAAACAGTCAAAAACTGGCAGACTACTTCCGGGAACAAGTTCCCATGTCCATCTATTTTAAGGACAATGCTAAGGATGTGGAGATGCAGCAATTGGAGAAGTCGCTGCAAATGGCAGACTATACCAAAAGCGCGGTTTTTGTAAGCAGCGAGGAAGGTGCTAAAAAAACCATGGAAGACCTGGGCGAGGATTTTGTAGCAAAACTGGACGGCTTCAACCCGATTCCCAACTCCATCGACGTACGCCTCAATGCAGATTTTGTGGACGATAGCCAGATCCAGCAGATTGCAGATGACCTTGCGGCTAAGGATTTTGTGCAGGAAGTGAGTTATGACAAACCGCTAGTTTCCTTATTGAATGAGAATGTAAAACGCATCAGTTTCTGGATGTTGGTCGTGAGTGGTGTCTTTATTTTGATTGCCTTTTTATTGATCAACAGCTCGATTAGACTATCGATTTATGCCAAGCGATTTACCATCAAAACCATGCAAATGGTGGGTGCGACCAAAGGCTTTATACGCAAGCCATTTATCCTGACCAGCATCAAACTGGGCTTCATCGGCGCGCTGCTGGCGTTGGTAGCCTTGGGCGCGGTGGTTTATTGGATGGACGGTTATGTGCCCGAATTGGAGATTTTGCAGAATTATAAAATGCTGGCGATTTTGTTCGTGGGCGTTTTGGTTTTTGGGGTTTTGATAAGTTTGATTAGTACGTTTTTTGCAACGACTCGATATTTGAATTTGAGAACAGACCAGCTTTATTATTAAGCAGGAATGAGGAATGAGGTATTAGGCATACGGCCTGGTGAAGAATAGAAGATGAGAGGAATTGAGGATGATAAATCGCAACGTTGAATTATAAAGATTAGTTCGCTTTCGCGAAAGCGGAATTATAAAAGAGATTATGAGTAAACAAGTCAAGAAAAACGAACCTGTGAAAAGCACTGAGCCTGATTATATCAAGCCGGTTTTTGGGTTTGTGTTCAAGAAGAAGAATTATACGTGGATGATCATAGGACTGGCCGTGATTGCGCTGGGTTTTGTGTTGATGATAGGCGGTGGTAGTGATGATCCTAATGTGTTTAATCCAGCGATTTTCTCGTGGACGCGCATACGACTGGCGCCTGCGCTGGTGATTATTGGTTTTGGCATACAGGTGTATGCGATTCTTCTAGACCCCGATAAATAATGGATGCGATTGATGCCGCCATTCTAGGCGTGGTTCAAGGATTGACAGAATTCCTGCCGGTTTCTTCCAGCGGGCATTTAGAATTGGGTAAAGCAATTTTGGGTGACACTATGGTGGCCGAGGAAAGCTTGATGTTTACCGTTGTGCTTCACTTTGCCACGGCACTGAGTACCATAGTCGTTTTTAGAAAAGATATTATAGAATTGGTTACAGGCCTTTTCTCCTTTAAATGGAATGAAGAAACTAAATTCTGCTTGAAGATTATTTTATCGATGATTCCCGCAGTTTTTGTAGGATTGTTATTTGAGGAAGAATTGGAATTATTGTTTGGCGGCAATGTGCTGCTGGTCGGTTTTATGTTGATCGTTACAGGACTTCTTCTTTTCCTCGCTGGCCGAGCGAAAAATACAGGAAAGGCCGTGAGCTGGAAAGACGCCATCATTATAGGTGTCTCGCAAGCCATTGCCATACTGCCCGGAGTCTCGCGGAGCGGAGCGACGATATCCACCTCGGTTTTATTGGGAAATGATCGCACTAAAGCAGCAAGATTTTCCTTTTTGATGGTGGTGCCATTGATCATCGGTAAGATCGCTAAGGATGTGATGAGCGGCGACCTAAATCTGGAAAGCAGTTCCAGCCTGCCTTTGCTCATCGGTTTTATTGCGGCTTTTGTTACTGGACTTATAGCTTGTACTTGGATGATCTCGCTCGTTAAAAAAGCCAAGTTGCATTATTTTTCCTATTACTGTTTTGCGGTGGGGATTGTAGCGATCGTGGCCGGAAGTTTAGCAGCTTAGGTTAGAATTGATAAAATGTTATCTTTGTTTTATGGATTCCAAGATAAACGATACGATTCTTGAAGTTTTAAAACCCTATAATCCAATAGAGGTTGCTTTGTTTGGTTCTTATGCTAGAGGAACTGAAACTAAGGATAGTGATATTGATATTGCCGTCGAATTCCCACGAGGTTTCACATTATTTGATATGGGTGCGATTCTAAATGATTTCAAAGAAATCCACAAATTAAATATCGATCTGGTCGATTTTAGAGGTATGTCTGACAAATTCAAACGAGCCATTACACCCGATTTGAAATATATCTACCGAAGTGTCCAGCAATCTGCATAAAATTGAAAGTGCTCTCAACTCTATTAATCAAATTGAGAAATACACCACAGGTTTGACCGTGGATGAATTTCTAGAAAACGATCTTGCTGCAGACGCTACTTTAATTCACTTTATCAACCTAGGAGAACGTCTTAATTCAGTATCAACTTCATTTAAGCAAGCCTATCCAGATTTACCGTACAAGTTTTCTAAGGAAACAAGAAATGTTATCGCCCATCAATACGATATTATTTCTCGCATTGCTATTTGGGACACTATTATCAATCAAATACCAAAATTAAAAGCAATGCTGCAAACCATAATAGAATCATTGAATGCAGAGTGACAATCCCTATTTAGCTGGTAAAGTATTGTTATTTGACAAGCCGTTGAACTGGACTTCGTTTCAGCTGGTCAATAAAGTGCGCTGGTTGATACGGCAGCATTACGGAATCAAAAAGATTAAAGTTGGCCATGCGGGAACCTTAGACCCACTAGCGACTGGGTTGTTGATTATTTGTACGGGAAAAGAGACTAAGAATATTTCTACCTACCAGGCGCAGGAAAAAGAATATACAGGAACCATAACTCTAGGGGCCACAACACCTAGTTATGATCTAGAAACAGAGATTGACCAAACTTTTCCAACGGATCTTTTGACCGAAGATTTGCTCATTAAAACAACCGAGCAATTCACGGGCGAGATCCAACAGAAGCCACCTATTTACAGCGCAATTAAAAAGGACGGTAAACGTTTGTACGAACTCGCCAGAGCTGGTGAAACTACCGAAATCAGCGCCAGAACAGTAACGGTAACCAACTTTGATCTAACAAGAATCGATTTACCCGAAGTTGATTTCAAAATCAATTGCAGCAAGGGAACTTATATCAGATCGATGGCCAACGATTTCGGTGCGGCCTTAAATAATGGTGGTCACTTGAGTGCGTTGCGCAGGACAATGATTGGAGGTTATGATGTGGAGGATGCGATGTCAATTGAGGAGTTTGAAAAGATACTTTCAGAAAACTAATTTGAATAAAAAATATTTGCTAACTTAGTGATATCTAATACATAACACTTATCATGAAAATCAATCCGTTTTCTTTACTCTTTCTAGCATTATTAATTTGCTCCTGTGAAACCAAAGATCAGGATACGTCTGCTGAACCGCCCCAAGAATTAGCCAAAATGGAACGGTTGGCTCAAAGCAAAATAGCAATAGGCGATGGAACTACATTTAAACTTGCGGTTACCGAGGCTTCCTTATTGAATGTGTCAAGCAAATTTATAAGCTCATCTAACAATGATGATCTTGTTTCGTATCGCTATAAAATTGAAACCATCAATTCCAAACGATTTTTAAGACTGTATAGGGAGGATGGACTAATTACTACGGTCGCCATTGAATATAATGCGGAAAAAGGAGCCTACTACACGGGTAATACAGTTTGTACTTCCAGTTCTAAGTCCAACGGCTGCATTCCAGACGGGCTTTATTGTACCAAGGTTCAAGAAGAACCATCAAACAGCAATTGCTCTAGAACCTCCTTTGCTTTTTATGATGAAGAGATGACGGTGAACGACTAATCCAACTCTCAAATAACAACGAATGGATTAACTGGTCAACTTACGCAACTCTTCCATCTGTTTTTGCAGCGCATTCATTTTACTGTTAATATCATTAGCGGCTTCTGGCAAACGGCGGTAGAATACGTAACGTACCCGCCACAATTCCTTTACATCAGCTAATTTGACGGCAACTTCTTCAATGTTTTTATGATCTGCCCTCAAGGTTAGATTTTTTCCAGTCACATACATTCTACGCAGTATGAATTTATCTGCCATCACTACAAGTACCATAATACCCGCAGTCAATTTAGGTACCACATCCAGTGGAACCTTCTCTGCGACGATCAAGTCGTTGGGAAACAGGCCTTCGTCTTGACTGGTCATTTCCAGACTGTCTACGGTGTAGGCCCTAAATATTTTCTCCGTATTAATAGGTAACCTGATGGCTGGCAGATCGTTTACAAACTGGGGATTATCAAAATATTCTAAATAATCCCTACTGTTTTTAGGCGTGATGCAGGGAATTACAGCAAATTCTTCTTTTTCTAATTCTTCAGGTGCCACGGTAAGCTGGTCATTGAAGCGCAGCAGTTGGTTGACGGTCAATTCCGCAGTGAGCATGTTGTCAATACTAATGCTAAAATAATTAGCAATCTTAATGATGGTTTCGATTTTAGGCTCACTGCGACCTTCCTCATAAGCTCCCAGAGTACCACGTTTCAGGTCAAAAAGGTCTGCAAACGCCTGTTGGCTCAAACCCTTGATCCCACGTATCTTTTTTATATTATTTCCAAAACAAGACATTATTTTGCTAATTTTATTTGCAATTGTAAATATTTGTGTATATTTACACTAACAATATTAGCAATAAGCATTGGTTTCTGCTAATTAATTAGACATAAATATCGCTGAAACCCTTTAATTACTAATAAAAGTAGTACGATGCAACTGGCCGCTGTGAAGTACGCTTTCGCGAAAGCGAACTAACCCAACTAAAAAAAACAACTATGATCACCCTTATTTTATTATGCCTTGAACATTGTACATTGCTCTTAGGCTGAAATCCGACTCATATTTCGTATCATTAAACCCGTTATGACCTGCCTATGAAAAATCATTTCAATACGATTAAAGACTACTTGTTAGAACTCAATTTTGAAATCACCAGAGAAAACCCCACTGATGGAATTCTGGTGATTGAAAAAGAGTCTGTAGGTGTCAAGAATCTCATACTTGGGATCGCACCTCCCATATTGATCCTGGAACAATACATTTTCAAGATCAATAATCAGAATGAAGAGGTCCTCAAAAGCCTGCTCCAAAAGAATCGGGATATTATTCACGGCGCTTTTGTACTGGATGAATCTGGAGTGAAGGTAATCTTTAGAGATACCTTACAAATCGAGAATTTAGACCTTAACGAGCTGGAAGGAACTTTGAACTCGCTAAGCCTATTGCTAAGCGAATACTCGGACCAGATTATTAAATTTTCCAAATATTAAAAAATAAACATCATGAACATATTCAAACGATTATTCAAAATAGGACAGGCAGAGGCAAATGCCGCTGTTAACAACATGGAGGACCCCATCAAAATGACCGAGCAGGGAATTCTAGACATGAAGGAAGATCTCAACAAAAGCGTAGAAGCTATGGCACAAGTCAAGGCACTTGCGATACGTTCTAAAAACGATAAGGAGGAGCACGCAGAAACTGCCAAGGAATACGAGCAAAAAGCGATCATCATTCTTAAAAAAGCGCATAGTGGAGTGATGGATACTGCCGAAGCAGATCGTCTTGCTAAAGAAGCGCTGGCAAAAAAAGAAGCCGCTACTCATAACATGGAACGTGCCCAGCAGGAAAGTGAAAAATTTGAGAGTAATGTGGCACAATTAAAGTCAACCATTGACACGATCAAGTCTAACATTACCAACTGGGAAAATGAGTTGAAGACCCTAAAAGCCCGCGTTAAAGTAAGCGACGCTACTAAGAATGTCAATAAACAAATGGCAGAATTAGACAGCACCGGGACGGTGAGCATGCTAGAACGTATGAAAGAAAAAGTAGCGCAGGATGAAGCCCTTGCAGAAGCCTACAGCGATATCGCAAACACTGGAAAAAGCATGGACGATGAGATCAATGCTGCTGCAGATACTAAAGAAGCTAAAGTGGAGGACGATCTTGCCAAGCTTAAGGAGCAATTGGGCATCAAAAAAGATGAGGCGTAAACGGGCTTTGCCCGTTTGCAAGGGCGCATCGCATGCGCTCACGCACAGCAGCGCGCAGCAAAAGCAAGGGCAGAACGCTTCCGCCCACGCTGCCACGCTAACCTAAACATCATGATGGCGCTTGCGATGCGCTGCTAACCATCGGCAGATGCGATCTGCCGCTAACCTTAAAATCAACCATTGGAAAACTATTTCAACATCCTATTTTCTGAAGTCAACATCACGTTAACCGTGCTGCTGCTCATCCTGATCATTTACTGGATCTTTACCATGATCAGTGGTATCGACTTTGACCTGGATGTCGATGTGGACATTGATGTCGACCTGGATGCAGACCTAGATATCGATCTCGACAGCATTGATGGCGGCAACTTGGATTTTGAAGACGTTGCCAATGCAGAGGTGGATCGAGAGCATGTGGTTAACAAACGCACGCGCAGGCTCAAATGGTGGCAAGTGCTGTTGATTTATTTCAATTTCGTCGGGTTGCCGTTCATGTTTACCTTCACATTTTGGATCTTTATATGGTGGGCAATTGCGGTACTTACGACAGCAGTAACCTTTAGTTATGACAATGTATTTGGTTTTTTAATTGTCCTCGCAGCAATCATTCCCGCTCTATTTATCACTAAAATAGTTACCACCCCTTTCAAGTCATTTTTCAAGAATCTGAATAAGGATGGCGATAAAGCCGTGGACTTTTTAGGCAGATCAGCGACCTTACAATCCACGATTTCGGGAGACAAAATGGGAAATGCAGAAGTGTTAGCCGATGGAAACCCCATGAGTATTTATGTAAAGTCGCTGGATGGGTCAGAATTACGCTTTCGCGAAAGCGTGCTCATCATCAAGCAATCGGACGATAAGAATTATTTTCTTGTAGCCGCGGATCACAGCCGCGAATAATTGCGGTTCGATTCTGCAAATAACAAATTAAACAGGACGCTTGAGAAGTGTCCAAACAACAACCATTAACCGCAGAAACCATTCTGCACAACCAAAAATCAACTATGGAAGGAATACTAGGAATCATTGTAACAATATTGGGAATACTTTTGTTCCTCATCATCGTTTACTTCGCGATCATCGCGATGTTTTATAAGAAAGTACATCAAGGACAGGCGCTGGTGCGTACTGGTTTTGGCGGTACTAAAGTTGCCACAGATAAAGGACTTTATGTAGTGCCCGTTTTCCACCGTGTGGAAACCATGGATATTTCAGTAAAGAAAATCCAGATTGAACGCATGGGCGTGGAAGGTTTGATATGTAAGGACAACATGCGAGCCGATATTAAGGTGGCGTTTTTCGTTAGAGTAAATAACGAAGTAGAGTTCATTAAAAAAGTAGCGCAAACCATAGGTGTGCAACGCGCTTCTCGTATTGAGACTCTAGAAGATCTTTTTGAAGCCAAATTCTCTGAAGCACTCAAAACCGTTGGTAAAAAGTTTCAGTTTATTGATTTGTATGAAGCTCGTCGGGAATTCCGCGATGAGATTGTAGATATTATCGGGACTGACTTGAATGGTTATACCCTGGAAGATTGTGCGATTGACTTTTTAGAGCAAACAAGTGTTGAGTTTTTAAAGAAGGACAACATTCTGGATGCAGAAGGTATCAAGAAAATCACAGAACTGACCGCTGCCCAAAACATCAAAGCGAACTTGATCACCCGTGATGAAGAGAAAACCATCCGCAAGCAAGATGTTGAGGCTCGTGAAGCTATTCTAGAACTGGACAAACAACTGGCCGAAAAAGAAGAGCAACAAAAACGAGAAATCGCAAACATCAGATCTCGTGAAGATGCCGAGACTTTAAAGGTTGCCGAGGAAGAGCGACTCAAGTCAGAAACCGCCCGTATTGCAACAACAGAAAAAGTAAAAGTTGCCGAAGAAAACATGCAACGCCAGATCATTGTTGCCGAGAAAAACAAGCAACGTACAGAGGCCGTTGAAACAGAACGCGTAGAAAAAGACCGATTACTAGAAATGACAGAGCGTGAGCGCGTCGTTACTCTAGCTCAAATCGAGAAAGAGAAAGTAGTCGAAGTTGAGAAGAAGAACATTCAGGATGTGATTCGGGATCGTGTGATCCTTGAAAAAGGAGTGGTTGAAGAGCAGGAAAACATGAAGGACATTGAGGCTTTCAAAACAGCAGATCGTGCCAAGCAAGTAGCTATCACAAATAGCGAGGCTGCTGCACAAGACGATTTAATTCGTATCACCATTGCTGCACAAGCGTCTAAACAAGCTGCAGTACAAAAAGCAGAAGAGATCAATATCGAAGCATTGGCTCATAAAGAAGCCAGTATGAAAGAGGCTGATGCCCGTAAGATTCTGGCAGAGGCAACTGCTAAAGAAGAAGCAACCGTCGGACTTTCTGAGGCTCAAGTAATGCACGCAAAAGCCGAGGCTAGCGAGCGTCAGGGAATTGTTGATGCACTCATCATCCAGAAAAAAGCAGAAGCAGAAGCCAGCGGAATTACTGCAAAAGCAGAAGCAAAACGCAAAGATGGACTTGCTGAAGCTGAAGTCATCAAGGAAAAAGCCCTTGCAGATGCTGCAGGAATCGAGGAGAAAGCAAATGCCATGAAAAAATTGGATGGTGTTGGAAAAGATCACGAAGAATTCAAACTTCGCTTGAACAAGGAACTTCAAGTCGACCTAGCACAAATCAACATTCAGAAAGATATCGCAGACGCACAAGCGCAAGTAATAGGCGATGCATTGAGAGCTGCCAAAATTGATATTGTTGGTGGAGAGACCATGTTCTTTGAACAGATCATTGGTCAGATCACTAAAGCTAAAGGTTACGACAGACTCGTTAGACATTCTGAGACTGTCAGTGAGGTAAAAGATGCCATTCTAGGAAGTGGTGATGTAAAGGGAAACCTGCTTGATAAAGTCAAGGACTTTGCAGACAAATACAACATCAGCAGCGAGGACATCAAGAACCTAACGATTGCAAATCTGTTGATTGATCTCCAAGCGAGAGTCGACAATAATGACGATCAAAATATGCTGAGTAATCTGATGAATCTTGCTAAGGGGATGGGACTGAGCGATAAGAAGCTGGACAACATATAGAGCGCCGTAAGGGCGGATCGCATCCGCCCCCAAAGTAAAAAGGCGCATGCGATGCGCTGACAACAAAGCAAGGGCGCATCGCATGCGCCAACAGCATGGCAAGGGCGCATCGCATGCGCCCTACACAGCACACAAACAGAGCGGAAAGGCGCATGCGATGCGCCAAAAACGAGTATGAAGCAACACAACCGTAAATCGATACGTCTCAAAGGCCACGACTACACATCGGTCGGCAGGTACTTTGTGACTATCGTCACACGGGATCGATTGCACCTATTTGGGAAAATAGTGGGTGGTGAAATGGTGCTCAACAAGTTTGGTGAAATTGCTGCAGAAGAATGGAAAAACACGATCCAACTTAGGGATAATCTTTCGTTAGGAGCATTTATGATCATGCCTGATCACATTCATTTTGTCATCCATATTGATAATCAGAGATTACAAAATGAATTTCCACAGGAAGAAATGGATCGACGAGCTGGAGCTGTCGCAGGAAAAGACATCAATAAATCTGGATCTTTAGGAGCTATTGTGAGAGGATACAAAGGGTCAGTTACACGCCAGGTACTAGCAGTAATAACCGCAGGCGCCAATACTGAGTTACCCACGGTAAATCAAGAACATTCCGAGATCTATAGAAAGCTGAGAACTGAGAAAACCTTATGGGTACGTAACTACAACGAGGCTATCATCAGGACGCAGAGGCACTATGATAATGTCACGAAGTACATCAGTGATAATCCAAAAAAGTGGGATGAAAAGCTGAAAGCGAAGCTCGATATACTGTAAGGGCAGATCGCATCCGTCCAGCAAAGTGAAAAGGCGCAAGCGATGCCGTGCAAGGGCGCATCGCATGAGCCCACACAGGACGCGAGGGAAGTGAAAAGGCGCATGCATGCGCCGACAACGGAGCAAGGGCGCGTCGCATGCGCCCACACAGGACGCAAGCAAGGTGGAAAGGCGCATGCGATGCGCCGACAACAGAGCAAGGACGCATCGCATGCGTCCACACAACACGCATGCATGCGTAGAAAACATGAGAGACTAACAATGGCAGAACAAGACACAAAAGACACCACCCAACTGGACTCAGGAACCTACGAGATCATCCAGAGCCGTTTGCTCAAGCAGAAAAACGACTTGCAGCAGCGACTCAATGCGCTCAATGAGGAGCGCAAGAAGGTCTTTGGATCGCTGGAGACGCGGTTGATTGCAAATGACCGTGTAAATACGGAGAACAACTGCATCGCTCGGGACATCGTGTCGTTGGGAAACACGAGCCTTTTTGGTTATAACGTGCATTTTGGGCTCCGTACGGAGATCAACTTGAAAGATGTTTTTAGTGTCTATGAGTTTGATCGGGATGGTGATGATGGTGAGGCATTACGCTTTCGCGAAAGCGAAAAAGGTCTACAGCTCATTGAAGATCCAACATTTCAAACCGACTTTGAAAATCTTTACAAATACTACCGCAACACGATTTTTTCCAAGTTTGCGATTGTTGGAAACTACCTGCACATGGTGTTTCAGCTGAGTGATTCTGTGACAGATATCAAGACTTTTAAGTGGTTGATCAAGGAAAATAAGCTGCAATATGTGGACAACCGCAGCGAGCATGAGTACCGCTTTCCCGCGCAATATGGGTTCCAATGGAAGGAAGCTGGGCGCGATAATCAGCGTAATGGTGTGCATGCGCACGTGTCGATTTTGGACACCGTTTTTGTAGAAACCATAGGTGGCGACCTGACCATCAAGGTGGAGGATAATACCGATGATGGACAAGGAATTTATCGGGAACTGGTGGAACACCGCGACCAGACGCTGGACGATGGGCAATACCGCTATGCCGATTTAGGGAACCTCATTGTACTAGAAATCAAACCGTTTCAAGAAGAACCACGGTATTTTGTGTACAACCACAAGATCAAGGAAGTGGAAAAAATAGACAGCATTGCACAAGCTGCTGTGCTGTTGCCTGACGATCAGGGAATTATTTTCCCGAGTGGTTATTACCTGCAAACTGGAGAATATAATGTCTTTCCTAGCGATGCTGGAAAGCTGAAATTTCAGCAGAAAATCGCGTCGCCTAATGGTGAGGATCATCTGTATGTATTTTATAACGCAAAGGACGGATTGTACGTTTTGATGTCCTATAACGTGATTGACCAAACGGTAAAAACACCTATCATTTGTAATGGGTTCACGATTCTGGAGCAGGGCGAACTGTGCTATTTCCGCACGGGAGATGAGCAGACGAAACATCACATGATGCAGATCTGGCAAACGCCTTATTTGAAGGGAGATATCATGCCGTCTGAGCATCAGGATACGATGCTTTATAAGATAGGAAACAAAGATATAGTAAAGGCAATGGCCGAGGCGAATGAACTGGTAACGCTGTTGAATAAAGAAGACAGTTATGCTGGCTTGTATGACGATATCGCGCGTTCTTCCAAAAACATTATCGACGGTTACTACTGGCTTCCCGAAGAAGAAACCCAGCAAATCAACCTACCTCTCGCTGAAATCAACAAAGCGTCCAACGCTGCGATTGACGAGTTTGAAAAGGTAAAACAGCTGCGCAAACAAGCCGCAACAGATACCCAAACGATTTCAAAAAAGGCGGATGCCCTTTTTGGCAAGATTAAAAGCACTTCGTTCAAATCCATCAATGATTTTGTGCAACTGCTCACGCAGCTGCGCACCTTGCGTGGCGAGGCGATTGGGCTATATGAAATCCGCTATGTGGATGAGGCTTTTATCAAGGGAATTGAGGAGCAGATCGTTGAACAGAACGAAGTTATTTCTCGGCGTGCGGTTACTTTTTTATTGGACGATAAGGCGCTTGCGCCGTACCATGTCGCCGTAGGCGAAAAACAGAAAGCACTCGACGATACCAAGAAGGTGATCGAGATCAAGAATCTGGAAAAGGAAGTGAATCAGATTGCTCAAGATTTGGAGCTGTTGATAGACATTGTTTCTAATCTTGATATCGAGGACACGTCTCATTCTACCAAAATCATTGAAAACATATCGCTGATTTTTGCGACCATCAATCAGGTAAAGGCGGCGATCAAGAACAAGATCAAAACCGTAGGTAAAAAAGAAGCGCAAGCCGATTTTGCCGCGCAATTGAAACTGATTGACCAAAGCATTATCAACTATCTGGACATTGCGAGCACACCAGAAAAATGCGATGAATTTCTTACCAAAGTTTCTATTCAGCTGGAAGAACTGGAAGGAAAGTTTGCCGATTATGAGGAATATATTACAGAGATCATCGAGAAGCGGGAGGAAGTTTATGCGGCTTTTGAAAATCGTAAAAACAACCTTGTTGAAGCTCGGAATAAAAAAGCACTCGCCTATCAAAATGCCGCAGAGCGCATCATAAAAGGAGTTCAAAAAAGAGCTCAATCGCTGGAAAGCGTGACGGAAATCAATGGATATTTCGCCAGCGATCTGATGATCAATAAAGTACGTGATCTGGTCAATCAGCTCAAAGAGCTGGACGATGCTGGAAAGGCTGAAGCCATTGAAACAGCGCTCAAAGTCGCCAGAGAAGATGCGTTGCGCAAGCTCAAAGATAAAAACGAGCTCTACGAAGATGGTGATAACATTATTAAGCTGGGCAAGCATAAGTTTGGTGTCAACAAACAGCAGCTGGATCTGACGATTGTTTTCAAGGACAAGGCTCTTTTCTACCACCTCACAGGAACCGATTTCTATCAGGAACTGCACAACGAGACCCTGACGCAATCCATCGATATCTGGAATCAGGACTTGGTTTCAGAAAATGCGCAGGTGTATAGATCTGCTTATCTCGCATACTCGATATTCAAGTCGGCAGACAGGAATGCTTTGCGGGAAATGAGTCCTGCAGATTTGCTTGTTCACGTGCAGGAAATTGCGAGCGGGAATTATTCTGGCGGTTATGTGAAAGGTGTGCACGATCACGATGCGGCGCAGATTTTAGGCGTTTTATTGCACAAGGATCACGATCTAGGATTGTTGACTTACGCACCAAATATTCGCGCACAAGGACAGTTTTTCTGGAACGGTCTTGATGAGAAGCGACGAAAAAGTCTTGACCGTATTTTGAAAAGCGCTGGCGAGGTTTTGGCGGTTTTTCCTGATAGTAAAGAGTATGATTTTATAGTGGATGAGCTGGCGGATGAGATTTTGAAAAGGAATCCGCAGTTCGAGAGCCTCACCGCTCACAATATTGCAAGCTATCTTTTCAATGAACTGAAAGACAACGATCAATTCATAACGAGTACCAACGCCATAAAATTAAAAGAGGCTTTTGAGAAGAAAATCAAAACTCAAAATGCCGATTTAAAATTCAAAAAAAGTCTGGAGGCCTGTGAAGATGAAAAAGATAAAATAGAGTTAGTGAGACATTGGGTTTCCGCTTTTGCTTCGACTCCGCTCAGTAGCCGCGATTCTGGTGGTAGTTCCGCTTTCGCGAAAGCGAACAAATCAACAGCTTCATCGTCCTACATTAACGAGTGCGTGGCAAACATCCTTTACGGAGAATTAACCGCTAGCAAAAGCATCTCCATCTCGCCAAATGAGAAAATCAGCGGTTTGAAAGGGGCGCACGCCACGATCAATGAGGGAGTTTTTGAATTTGATTATCATGAGTTTGTATCCATTTTAGAACATTTTGTAAGCATAAAAGTTCCCGCTTACGAGGCATTCAGAACCGCAAAACACCAAGTGACTGAAGAATTGAAGGAGTCCTTGCGACTGGAAGAATTCAAGCCTCGCGTGCTGAGTTCGTTCGTGCGCAACAAGCTGATCGATCAGGTGTATTTCCCATTGATAGGCGACAATCTCGCCAAACAATTGGGAACTGTAGGCGACACCAAACGCACGGATCGCATGGGATTACTATTGTTGATCTCGCCGCCGGGTTATGGTAAAACGACCCTGATGGAATACGTCGCCAACCGTTTGGGATTGATTTTCATGAAGATTAACGGCCCGGCAATAGGGCACGACATCACATCTGTTGATCCTGAAGCGGCATCAAATGCAGCAACAAGAGAAGAATTGAAGAAGCTGAATCTGGCTTTTGAGATGGGTGACAACGTGATGCTCTATCTGGACGATATTCAGCATTGTAATCCAGAATTCCTGCAAAAATTCATCAGCCTGTCTGATGGAACGCGTAAAATTGAAGGAGTTTTTAATGGGAAACCAAAAACCTACGATCTGCGCAGCAAGAAATTTTGCGTGATTATGGCTGGGAATCCATATACGGAAAGCGGCGATAAATTCCAGATTCCGGACATGCTTGCCAACCGCGCGGATATTTATAATCTAGGAGATATCATAGGCGATACAGCGCATTTATTTGAGTTGAGTCTCGTTGAAAATGCGCTGACCAGCAATCCTGTATTACAGCAATTGAGCAACAAGCATTTTGATGATGTCTATGCCTTAATAGATCGTTTGCAAAATGGCGGGCTTCGAGACGCCTCAGCCGCCGCAAATATGGAACTCAAAGGCAATCACAGCAATCAAGAAATAGCCGATTATGTTGCTGTATTGGAAAAAGTTTTGAAAATACGAGATACCGTTCTCAAAGTAAACAAAAACTACATCTCTAGCGCAGGAATGGAAGATGCCTATCGTACAGAACCTAGTTTTAAACTACAAGGTTCTTACCGCGATATGAATAAGCTTGTCGCCAAAGTCGTTCCAATCATGGATGATAAGGAACTGCAAACGCTACTTCTCTCACACTACGAAAGCGAATCCCAAACCCTAACCAGCGCCGCAGAAGCGAATCTGCTGAAATACAAAGAACTCGTCAAAACCATAACACCAGAAGAAAAGCAGCGATGGGCGGACATCAAAACAATTTTTGCTAAAAACAATAAACTCAACGGTTTAGGTGGACAGAATCAAATGTCTCAAGTATTGAGTCAGATGATGGATTTTACCGAGAATCTGGAAGGGATTAAAGAGGTGTTGAGGAAAGGGCTTTCTAAGTGATTACTATTAAGGAGTTGACAACAGACTCATTTTCAAATCTTTGATTTGGCGATTGGAATTTCCAAAACACGTATATATTTACATTATAAATTAAGCTAGGATGAAATAGGGATCTCTTTTTGTTTTACTCATAGCGCTTGCATCATGTTATAACGATGAATATGTTGAACTAAATAAATCGCAAGCCATTTTAGGTAAGTTTCAACAAGTAGCCTCTTTTGATGAAAAAGACCCTAACGCGCAGCCGGTACCAACCTGGGATATGGTTCCAGTGCAAAATGGGTTTACGATAGAACTTCTGGAAAATGGAACGTTTACTCTTACCAAATATGAATGTACCACAGGATCTTATTTTTTTGATGACAAATCAAATAACATAACCTTAGATTTTGACTGTCCGATTGATATAAACGGTGAGACTTTTACATCAATTACTGAAGAGCTTTTTCAGATTCAAGAAGATAATTATTATTTTTCCCACGAATTTAATAATCAGGACACCAAAGTTAGTCTGTATAGTCGTATGATAAGAGTTGATGAGTAGCAACTGTTAGAGTAATTAACCATTGACCAAATACAACGATTTTTTTCCTAAAGGCAGACTTAAGTCTGCCTTTAGGAAATGTGAATCAAACTCAACATCTTCACAAGATCTTCCTCCGTACTCTTCCCTTGTCTTTGTGGTACCAGTTCTGCAATTCTTGTTTGAATTCTGGCGATAAATCTCTTCTTGTTGCTTTCCAGATAGCGGTTAAAAAAGCAAACATCCCCAGTTAAAATTTGATTTTAAACAAAATGGTTTAACTTCAGAACCAGAAATTTCTTACTTATGAAAATATTTCAGCTCATCGCCGCTTTAGTTTTGATGTCTCCAAATTCGTGTGAAGTAGAAGAACCTTTTGATGCAGCAGATGGAAGAAGAAGTTTTGTTTCTGGTCGGATAGTTGATCAGCAAGGTAATGGTATTGAAGATACTGGAGTTCAAATACGTTCCTATGATGATTTACTAAGCATCACTTTAACAGATAGCAACGGTAACTTTGAAACTGCAATAATTGAGCCCATAAATGGTATTAGAAAATTAACCGCAAGTACGTATCAAGCGGATTTAACTCTTACCAATTTTGATATAGAATATAATTTTGAAGATCCAGAATCCGTCAAATTATTTGATATTGGAACAATTGCCCTCAAGCAAAGAGCTGTTGTTAAAGTCACTATTGAAAACTCTGCGGCAGTTTCTATTATTAATAGAGTTTCTTATAGTAGTGCTACTTGTCATTACCATTATGTGAATGACATTCTTGTCCACGATGAATGCTATAGAGTGGTGGAAGAAACACAGTACTCAAATTTTAATCGTACCTATCAAGTCCCTATTGATACTTCATTTACCGTAACGATAATTCAAAATGGAGTTGAGACCGACTACGATTATTTCATCAATACAGAAAATTATGAGATATCTATTACCATATAGTTTAGTTCTATTTGGCGTTTTGACAGCCTACGGTCAGAATGATAAGCGCCCATTAATTTCAAAGGCAGATTTGAAAGTGAACCTCATTGAAGTAGGACCTTACCTAGCCATACCTGTAGGCGATAGTTTTATTTCAGAGAGTGATTATGAACTAGGGTTTGAGTTAGGATCCAGTATCATCTGGAAAAACTTGCTTTTTGGGGTTGGTTACAATCAATTCAATCTGAAAAATCATGATTTTACCCGTACAGGTTATCAAGGCCAAACTAGAAATAGTGCTTTTTATCTAAAATTAGGGTATCAATATCCATTGAGCACTAAAGCGGCATTAGGTTTAGATTATTCACTTGGCCAGGCCACTTATAAAAGCGAATTGTTTGATTCTCCTGAAGATTTCAATGACAACGCTTTTTATAACAATTTGACTTTGAGATATTCTTATGATATTGGAAAGTTGATTGCATTAAATGCATATGCAGGTTATAGAATCGATTTTTTAAACATCGATGTTCCTAGTGAACTTTCCAACCTCTATGACAACGCAAGTTATTTTAATGCCGGTCTTTCACTAAGTCTTTTTGTCGATTAAGACACTCATTTCCTGTCTGAAAACTGAATTTTGATTAAAAGAGATATAGGGTATTCAATAGTTTTATCAAATCCTCCTCCGTACTCTTCCCTTTATCTTTATTGTACCAAGTCTGTAATTCCTGCTTAAATTCTGGAGATAGGGATCCTTTTGATCTCTTTTCTTCTGCGACTAGCCGGGTGGCAGCTGTGGGTCGTGGTCCCCAGGTAGCGATAGCTTCATGAGTTTCGGCGTCTAGGATAATGACTTTAGCAATGGAACGTGAGCCGTTGGTTAAGAATCGGTCCATGAGTTTTAGATGTTCATCCCGCAAGACAATTCTAAATTCAACCCCACCAGCCACGGCAATCTTATTGATCATGGGCATGGTTTGCGCCGCATCACCGCACCAGGTCTCTGTAAGGCACAGAAAGATCAACTTTCTCTGTAAAGAAGCGAGATAATTGATAGAAGCTTCCTGAAGACGCATCACCTTATCTTGACGTTTCATGCGTTGATGATTAAGCACCGTATACTCTGCAAGTGCTTCTGTTTGTTCTGCACCGCTGTTCGTATGATTGACGACATGAGCTTCCACAAAGGTGCGGTACTGCTGGTAGGACATGCTGTTTTCCAACGCTGTTTCTATAATAGTAATCAATTCCTTTTCCATGCGGCAAAAATAGGCTGCTAAAGCTCTTTAAAAACAGATTAGAGAACATTTTAAATGGTACATTATTCCTTCATACCAGCTCCGTTTTTTTGATTGACAAGCTGGAGCGTTGCAGTATAAATCGTGGTTTGATCCATTTTAGCCTTGAGATAGGCGTAAAAACTCATGACAAAAATATCCTCGCGGCCAGCAGTTTTCCAGACAAAAGCGCCTTCTACCTTATCCTTAAATGACTTTTCTGTTATCCTTGAGGGTTGGTCAAAATAGATGCGCAGTAGGTTCATAAATGCCATAACTCGGTCTTCTTTTATCAATAACAACCTGGATCTAAAGCGCTTTTTAAAACTACGCATCTTTGACTCTACCAGGTGAGGCTGGTGTAGTTCCATATAAATAAGTACTTCCAGTAGGTTCTTTTGCAGCACCCAGAGCAGTCCTTCCTTCTTTTCATAAAAGGCATCGCTATGGTAGAACTCATTGATTTTCCTGCGTGCCTGTTGCCAGTGTTCCTGCTGGAATAAAAAAGTGGTTTGGACAAGTGCTGCTCTAGAGGAGGGTTTTTTAATCTGATTCACCACTTCAATTGCCTTTTCAAAATCTCCCGTATAGTTTAAATTTAATGCTTTCAATATTTGAACACGCTCCTCAAAGGGTGCGGTATGTTTCCCTTTTCCAGATGCAAGCACCGCTTCCAGTCTTTCCAAAGCCAATTGTGAGTTGCTAAAATCTGCATTCCTAAAATAGGTTCCCGACATGAGGTACAAAATCTCGCTGTAGTAATACAGGTGCCGAGCAACTAAATGTTTTTTAGATTCAACAATCTCAAAAATATGATTCATAAAAATGGCTACACCGGCATAATCTGATTTTAAAGTGGCCGCATCTGTAGCGATTGTCATGATCTGGAACAAAGACTTAAATGAAAGGTGTTTGTCGATAGTAATGTTGAACTTAAGAAGCTGTTGCCGGATCACTTCAAAGATATCAGCCGGATGATTTGCCAATTCCCTTTGCAAAATCGCATACGCCATCACCAGCTTGGTCTCCGTTTCGTACAACTCTTGATTGCGGGTATAGGCTTCTATTACTGCATCAAGAGTTGACTTGGGGTCTAAATGGACGTATTGCACCTGGGTATGATAACATTCTTGAAGTAGGGCATATTGTTCCAGCAGCTGGGCTTTATAAATCGCTTTTTGTAGTGTTTTGAACCCAAGGGAATATTGGTTTTGTTCTAAAAACAGTCGGGCAGCAAGCAACTGTTTGAGCAATTGTAAATCTTCTGCGGCATCGCTGGCGAGGCTTCTCGTGGCTGTGAAATCGATTAAGTTTTCCTTTAACCGATTCGTTAGCGCATGCATTGCGTTCCTGTTCGGCTTTCCGTAGATTTTTAAGTCCAGGTCTTTGCGCGCACCATTTCTCAATAGTTGGAACAATTGGATGTTTTTTACATCAGATCGTTGGTTTTTCGCTTTCGCGAAAGCGAGAAAATCATCAGCCTCCTCCTTACTTAAGGATAAAATCAATGTCATCAAATCGTTCATATATACTTGCTAATACGTTTATTATTATATTTTTATATTAAAATTTTCCTATTTCAATCGTAAGTAATTATCAAAAGTAGGCTTTTCCGTTTTTGTTTATTGCTACATATTTGCCCTATCAAAACAAAACATCATGGAAAATCAAATCGATTATCAAACGGAGAAAACAGTCAAAAAATCCGATGACTTTATAGGCAAACCTACAGCGGCATTTATTGCGGCATCATGGACGGCACTGCTGGTAGGAATGGTTTCCTATTGTGCGGGATTGTGGAATGTAGAGATGCAGCTCAATGAAAAAGGCTATTACTTTGTGCTATTGCTCTTTGGGTTATTTTCAGTCATATCCGTACAAAAGGCGGTCAGGGACAAGCAGGAAGGCGTGGCGGTGACTGATATTTATTACGGCATCAGCTGGTTTGTGACCATCGCATCCATCGTTTTATTGATTATTGGATTGTGGAATGCAGATTTATGGTTAAGCGAAAAAGGGTTCTATGCGATATCCTTCCTGCTAAGTCTATTTGCCGCAATCGCGGTCCAAAAAAATACCAGGGACGTGAAGTTTATGGATGAAAATCGTGATTCATGAAATGGCCTAATGTAGTATTCGTTTGTAGCATAGGTAACGCCTTGTTCTTTTTCTGGGTTTACTTAACGCACTTATATAAGATCGATTGGGTGATCGCTGGCGTGTTTCACGAACTGTTGATATTGCCTATGATCCTTTTAGTACCCTTACTTTTTACAGCATCGGCGATTTTACTTTTTAAAAAAGAGAACAGGATGTTAAGCGCCGCATCGTTCTTGATTACTGCGGCAGTTACCGGAGTAATTTTATGGTTGTTTTATAGGGATTTATCCTAACAAGAGAGGCTCGTGCCTAGTCAGGAGCCTGTTTTGATAAGTGGGAACGGCCTTTTCTATGGAAAGGTCGTTTTCTATTTTTAGGGCTTGAACTTACGGTTGGCCTTTTTCTCGCTATGTTTTTTCTTGTCGTTGAGCCGCTTGCGTTTTACTGAGGCTGGTACGACTCTTTTCCTGCGCACCTTTTTAGGAATCGCAGCTTTCTTAAGAAGCTTAATCAACTTAGTGAAAGCCATTTCTTTATTGGAGGCCTGGCTCCTGGATTCCTGACAGGAAATTTTTAGCATCCGGTCTTTGGTCAACTGATCTTTGAGTGCGTCAAGGATTCTGCTGTGTTCACCTTTCGCGAAAGCGGAACTCTTTTCAATATCAAATTCCAACAGGACTTTTGTCGCTACTTTATTGGCGTGTTGACCACCAGGCCCGCTGCTGGCCACAGCCGTGTAACTCACTTCTTTCTCCAGTTGATTCAGATCCATCTAGCCTTGATGTGCAGGTTTAAGAAGGTCGTTGACCGTCTTTACCGGGTTGAAGGTAATTAGCGGTACTTCTACAAAAATCGTGTTCCAATGTGCCATAGCGCCGTTCCACAATCCAGGTAGTTCCTGAACTTTCAGCTCTCTGCCCATTCTGGATTTACGGGTAATAAACCCTGTTTCAAGGTCTCGAAAGTCCGTCAGATCAAACTTGTTTCCTTTGTAATCCCTGATGCCGCACACGAGATCCACTGGGTTAAAATGTGTGCAATTGGCAGCTGTTTTACCTTGTCGACTGTTGTTTTGATCCACCTGAGCGCTTTCAACAATTTGTAGGCTGGACTCGCCCTTTTCATTCAATACCCAAAATGGCCCACCGCCAGGTTCCCCCTCATTCTTTACCATTCCACACACTCGCAGGGGGCGGTTGAGTTGCTCGCAGATGGCTTCCAGTTGGTATTTATCCGTATACTTATGATACTCTAACGGCAGTCTTCCCTGAAGTTGGTGCTTGATGAATTTTTCAATTTCTTCAATGACCTCGCTTGAAGGAGCTTCAGACGCTAACAGCTTCAAATAATCGAACGATTTCCCTTGAATCTCCAAAAGGATCCCGGCAAGCATTTTTTTATAAGAACCTACCTCGTCTTCAAATGTGGTGACCGTGACATTATCAATGTTTTTTATAAATATAACGTCTGCATCTTGCTGATTCAGATTTTCTAATAGAGCACCGTGTCCCGCAGGTCTAAAGAAGAATTTCCCGTCATCATCAAGTATGGGCTGGTCTTCCATATCCACCGCTATAGTATCTGTATGTGGTTTTTGATGGGAAAATGAAATCTGAAACTGGATTCCAGTCTTTGCTTGCACCTTGTCCTGTATGCGTTGGAACTCTTGTTTAAAATCATTTCTAAAGGCAGGCGCAATGGTAAAATGCAGCTTGGCTTCATTTTGAGAGGTGGCATAATTGGACGCCTCATATAAATGTTCCTCAAAAGCAGTGGCAATGTGGTCTTCATACTTGTGAAAAGGCACAAGTCCTTTAGGCATGGACGTGTAGTTGAAACCCTCTTTATAAAGCATCTTTCTAACAAATTGCAACTTCTTTTCACGGTCTGGAAGAGAGTCCCAGTTTTCGCTTTCTGATTCTAAGGATTCAATGATTTCTTTATAAAATGGGAACTTCTCTAAACCCACAAAAAAAGTAAATAAATCCCTAGCTCCCTTTTTGTTTATAAAGGAATTGATGGAATCTACTACTGGATCAAACTCCTGAAGAAACTCGTGCAAAAATTTAAACATTCGAGTCGCGGCACCACTGGCAGGAACAAATTTGAGAATGTCCAATTCCTGCCTTTTACTTTCATACAGCCTAATGAAGTCTTTCACTTTCCCGTTTTCGATCCTCAGGATTCCGTCATTGACTACTGCTGCCCTCTTCAACTTCACTAGTGGGAATCCTTGTTTAAAGCGATCCACCTGCTTTTCCACGGTTGACGTGGAAATCTGCTTTTCCTTTAATTGTAAAAGTTGTGTTTCCGTAAAATTCATGCTCGTAATTTATCTATGGCAGCCACAGCATTCAAGAAACGCTGGTGGCCTAATTCATTGATCAACATATAGGAATGGTTGAATTTTTCCAGGGCTTCTTCAAATCTATCAAATAGTTGCTTACGATCTCTTGGTCGATCTCTTAAATCATCAGGTGCCCATGCGGTATCGATATCCATTAAAAGATAAAGGTCATAATGAGCAGCTGTTACCGCTCGCTGCAATTCTTGTGGCACGGCTTCAAAATAGTAATCGCAATACACATAGGTTTCCAATATATCTGTGTCACAAATCAACAAATCGCCCGCCATTGATAGTGCCTGATTTTCTGCTTTGCGCTGGCCTATTGCGATGGGCAGAATATCCTCATAAGCGCAAAGGTGTCCATTCACGTCAAACTTTTCCTGCAGGTAACCCCTGGCAAACTCCGCTACTTGTGGAGCGCTGTAATGCGCAGAGAGTTGCGCTGCCAATGTTGATTTTCCCGTACTTTCTGGACCGTAAAGAACAACCCTTAGGCCGGCAAAATTTGATTGTTGAGGTATTTTTTCCATTGTTTGTATCCTACATAGGCTATTATCGATAGGAAAATATACAGCATCGCCGTGAGGCTAAAGGCATGATACATTTCCTGAATCTTATAAAAATAGAGCGGTACCGAAATGATGTTCCCCACCATCAACACCAACCAATGTTCCAATTTGCGACGTGCCATAAGCCACATTCCCGCAAAGAAAATACCAGTGGTCAGCATATCTACATAAGAAACCCAACTCTCCAACCTACCGGTTGAAGCGTATAAGATAAAAACTCCTATACCCGTCCCCACCGCAATCAAACCAGCTGTCATCCATTCCCTTTGTTGAACGGTGGTAATAGGTGTCTCTCGATCACTCTTGCCATGTCTAAGCCAGTAGTACCAGCCATAAACGCTCATGACAAAGTAATATGCGTTGATAACCATGTCTCCCAATAGGTTCCATTGATACAGTAGATAGACAAACAGCAATGTACTAATGATGCCATAGGGGAAAACCAGTACACTATTGCGCAGGGAATAGAATACACTTATGATAGACATTACTATGGCGATGACCTCTATAATGAGCTGGGTAGTGGAATAGGCACTGTATTGACCAAAAATATAATCAAATACCTCCATCTAAAAGTCTGGCTTATAGTCAGCTCGATTGGATTTTACCAATTTAAGGTAGATCAACACAGCATCTTGATGCGCTAGACTTTCTTCTATAGCTTTAGTAAGAAAAGGCATGAGCGTCGCATACTCGCCAAAAATCTGGGTCGATAGTGGGTTTTCCAAAACGGTAAACTGGGACGACCGCAATACCTTGATAAAATCGATGATATGTCTTTCAAAGTCGTCCTGCAGTGGCGACATCGTTAGTTCAATGGAGACTTCCATAGTTTGTTTGTTTTCCTACAAAACTAACCATTCCAGTTGAAATCCTGCTCTATAGCGGTTCCTACAACCACCATTTTAGCTCCTGCGAGAAACCGCTCCTTAATGGATGGGATATCTCGCAAGCCACCGCCAGTAATGACGGGTATGTTGACCGCTGCTACCACCCGGGAAACGATACGGGAGGTCACGGGATCCAAAGCGCCACTACCAGCTTCCAGATAGATCAATCGATTGCCCATAAGCTGGCCAGCAAAAGCCGTATCAATGATAAGTTGCTGTTCGTCTTGGAGTATTGGTTTTGTGTTTGAGATTCTAGCCACAGCAGTTTCTACACCGCCATCCACCAGTATATATCCCGTGGGGATGATTTCCAGTGTCGAGCTTTTGAGTTTTCCCGCCGCCAGGACTTGCTCGCCTATTAAATATTGCGGGTTGCGTCCTGAAATGAGATTGAGAAAAAACAATCCATCTGCTTTATCTGAGATTTGAAGGTGCGATCCTGGAAACAGGATAAGTGTTAAATCTGTCGTCTTGCGGAACTGCAATATCCATTCTTCTAGGTCAACGCCAGTCATGGTGCTTCCCCCTATGAGAAAAACAATTTGGTCAAGTTCCAGTGCAGTGGTTAAGCGAGGTATGGAGGTTGACATCGCTTTCGCGAAAGCGGAAAACCCACTCTCATCCAGCTTTTCTGGGTCCACTAATATCCCCAACGTGCGGCGGCAACCCTGCAGGTCTTCAAGTATCAACATTAGGAAATAGGTAAGATATAGACCAGGGTATAGTCCAGGATTTCCTCAAAATAGGTGTCAAACGATTGCTGGATCGTGCCATAATCTATGCGGGAAAGGGTCTGTTTATGCTCCAGGTAGAACGGCTCGATCTTGCAATGCTCATAAAATCCCAACCCTTTTTGCCCCAGGCATTTGTACATGGATTCCTTGGCACCCCAGATAACCGTCAATACGGAAACCTTATTGGGTTGCGCAGCGACAAAATCGGTTTCATAATTGATGAACTTCACAGCAATGCGCTGGATCTTTTCCCGTCGCTTTTCAATATCCACACCGGTAGAGTCATCGCTTATGATGATGGCCGTCAATTCAAAACTGTGGGTAATGGATATATAGCGATCATCTGTCAAGTGTGGTTTTCCTAGGTCGTCATAGTACAAATCGTGATCACTGTAGCCCGCATGGAGCAGCAAATGCCGTATGCTCAAAAACCCTCGCCGGTGCATCTCTGAGCTCATAGTGGCCAGCCGCTGGAGGGAGTTTTGAGAAAGCTCTATACCTGCCCGCAACCCAGCTTCAGATTCCGTTATTTGCCATACGTAAACGGTTGTGTTGCTGCGATTTGTTAGGGTTTTGATAACAGGCATAAGAGATGGCTTAATTTTCGTAAATTTGCCACCGCAATTTAAGAATAATAAAAGGCTTTTAACCTGTTGATTTTTAAGCCCATCAACGACTAAAGCCACAATTGAAACATTTTATGAGTACAGAAACCATTCCTTATACACCTTACAAGGTAAAAGATATCTCCCTAGCGGATTATGGCCGTCTAGAAATTGAGCTTGCAGAAGCGGAAATGCCAGGACTTATGGCATTGCGTGAAGAATATGGCGAGTCAAAGCCATTAAAGGGGGCGCGCATCGCCGGTTGTCTACACATGACCATCCAGACTGCCGTTCTTATTGAAACTCTGGTCGCCCTGGGTGCAGACGTTACCTGGTCTTCCTGTAACATTTTCTCTACACAAGATCACGCTGCGGCCGCTATTGCTGCTGCTGGAATCCCTGTTTATGCCTGGAAGGGTATGAATGAAGAGGAATTCAACTGGTGTATCGAGCAAACTTTGTTTTTTGGTGAAGATCGCAAGCCATTGAATATGATCCTCGATGACGGTGGAGATTTGACTAACATGGTTTTTGATGAATATCCAGAACTAGCCAAGGGAATCAATGGCCTTTCTGAAGAAACGACCACGGGAGTTCACAGGTTGTACGAGCGTATGAAAAAGGGAACTTTGGTCATGCCAGCGATCAACGTGAACGACTCTGTTACTAAATCAAAATTTGATAACAAATACGGTTGTCGTGAGAGTGCGGTAGATGCAGTACGTCGCGCAACAGACACGATGCTTGCTGGAAAGCGTGTTGTAGTTTGTGGCTATGGTGATGTAGGTAAAGGAACAGCGTCTTCTTTTAAAGGTGCTGGATCCATTGTTACAGTAACTGAAATTGACCCTATCTGTGCTTTACAAGCGGTAATGGACGGTTTTGAAGTGAAGAAACTGGAGAGCGTAGTAGGCAATGCAGACATCGTTATAACGACCACTGGAAACAAGGACATCATACGCGGTGAGCATTTCAAGAGCATGCGTGATAAAGTGATCGTTTGTAACATAGGACACTTTGATAACGAGATTGATGTTGCCTTCTTGAACAAGAATTATGGCGATACCAAAGTTGAGATCAAGCCACAGGTAGACAAATACACGATCGATGGCAAAGACATCATACTTCTGGCCGAAGGTCGACTGGTCAACCTAGGTTGTGCCACTGGCCACCCTAGTTTTGTGATGAGCAACTCGTTTACAAACCAGACCCTCGCGCAAATCGAGCTTTGGACAAACAGAGATGCTTATGAAAATGAGGTGTATATGTTACCTAAACATCTGGATGAAAAAGTAGCAGCCTTGCACCTTTCCAGAATGGGAGCAGAATTGACGGAATTGAAAAAGGATCAAGCCGACTATATAGGTGTTGAAGTTACCGGTCCATTCAAGCCAGAATATTACAGATATTAGGAATCTTTTCATATATTCCCCAATTAGATAAGAATTTTGCAGTTTCGCTTTCGCGAAAGCTAAATAAATACAATTAATGGAACTTAAAGAACAAGCAGAGGAATATGAGAATATGTCCATGAGCAATATGTCCACAAGTGATCGTGTACATGCTTCTCGCAAGGGCAAGGAACTCATACTAGCACTCAATGAAGTGTTTAAAGAAACCAAGGACGATGAAATCATGGACTTGATGAAACGCCTGACGGTAAAAAAACAGAAGATAGAAAAGCGTCTCAAGGGACGACCATAAAGACAAGAAAGCCTCAAATGATTTGAGGCTTTTTTTATGTCCTATTGCTAGAGAAAGTATACTTTGGCAGTGGCATACCCGTTAGTAGATAAGCCCATAAAGCTGCGCATTCATGAACCCATCCCAGGCCGCAATAAAGGCTACTTATTTTAGCATTGCCGGCAATACGGCGCTGGCCATTATAAAGGGTCTGGCGGGAGTATTTGGCAATTCCTATGCCTTGATCGCAGACGCTATTGAATCTACCACAGACATCTTTTCCTCCTTGCTTGTATTGTTGGGCCTCAGGTACGCAAAACGCCCTGCAGATGAGAATCACCCTTATGGGCACGGAAAAATTGAGCCCTTGGTGACATTTATCGTGGTTGTGTTTCTGGTAACATCTGCTGGAATTATTGCTTATGAGAGCATCAAGAACATTCAAACCCCACACAAGGTTCCAGAGGCGTGGACCTTAATTGTTCTGGGAATAATAATTATATGGAAAGAAATCTCCTTTAGAATAATCATCAAAAAAGGCAGGGAAATAAATAGCTCATTACTAAAAGCAGACGCATGGCACCACAGGGCAGACGCTATTACCTCAATTACCGCATTCATTGGTATATCCATCGCTGTTTTCCTTGGAAAAGGATACGAAACGGCAGATGATTGGGCAGCACTTATAGCTTCTGCAATTATTCTGTATAATAGCTACTTGATTTTTCGTCCAGCATTGGGGGAAATCATGGACGAGCACCGGTATGATGACCTTTTGAAAGAAATCAAGTTCCAGTCCCTCAAGGTGAATGGGGTATTGGGGACTGAAAAATGCTACATAAGGAAAACGGGCATGAGCTACCATGTAGACCTACACGCCATTGTCGATGGGGAGATTAGCGTTAGAAAAGGTCATGATATAGCCCATGCATTAAAGGATTTCCTGCAGTCAAAAATTGAAAATCTAGAAAACATATTAATTCATATTGAACCCAAATGATTCCAAACAACTACAACTTACCCCAGCTCGCTAAATCCTGCATTCCATTTTTACTGTGCGCATTGATGATACCACTATCCTCTTGCAACAGTGATTTTAAAAGAATCACTATTGAGACAGAGAACTTGAGCGGCTTTATCGAGGCAGGCAACTCCCTAGGCGTCTATGGCGACGCCCAATTAAAAATAACCCAGGATTCTATACAAATGACCAACTGGCCTGTCACACGCCTTACAGAATCGCTTAAAAACGTGATGGACACTGTTATTTCCACCCAGGGCGGCGCGACAGATGTTTATACCATCCATATTGCAAATAAAGGTCAACTGGAGCAACGCGTGTTTATAGATTCCCTGATCCATGTCTTTTCAAAAAATGGTTTGATCAATTAAGCGCTTTTGATACCTATCCCCATCGTTCTGGTATAGGCCATTACGATTATGAGCAATTCAGCAGTTTTTAGAAACTCTTTTAGGTTTCAGAAAATTGATAGTCTATAGACCTATGTTATGTGGATGGTGAAGACGGTAGTGGCTATCAACAAAAATGTTCCTGTACAAGACTGGATAAACTATAGCCTCCTGTTCTTTGAATTAAAGGATATCGAGCAAACGCATTTAACTAGTAAAGCCGTGTAGTTGATTGCTCCTTTTCTCAAAGCCGAACTGACAGGAGGTGATTTATAAAAACTTGGCTGCGGGTCTGAGCGCCACCATTCCTAAACCTCTTTGGGCACGTGGATAAATTCAATAAATAGCCAACAACAAATACCTTTTTCAAACAAAAATCCCGTCCAGGAAGACCTGGACGGAATTTTATGTGAATTGTAGGTAAGCTTACGCCTGTCCTACCGGTACAATAGATACATAAGATCTATTGTTTCTTTTCTTAGTGAATTTAACTTCACCATCTACATAAGCATGTAGCGTAAAATCTTTACCAGCATATACGTTTTCACCTGGATGGTGCTCCATACCGCGCTGGCGGATGATGATGTTCCCAGCAATTGCTGCCTGACCACCAAAAATCTTCACACCTAAGCGCTTGGATTCTGATTCTCTTCCGTTTTTCGAACTACCTACTCCTTTTTTGTGAGCCATGATAATTTATTTAAATGTCCCTGACCTTAAGGTTGGGAACGGTTATACTTTATTTTTTCTTAAGCAACTCTTTGGCTTGCTTTACCCATTCTTCTGACTCGATCTTGTCGCGGGTAATTCCATCGATAGCACTTAACTCCTCGCGGTCAGCAGCCTTCAGCTTGCTGATTTGCTCATAGGTATAGATACCTACTTCGTTCAGGCGCTTTTCATAAGCTGGTCCAATACCGTTGATCAACTTCAGGTCTTGAGCCTCTGCTTTTGTGGCAGTACCAATGCTGTGGAGTACTTTATCGATGTTGATTTCAAGGTCCTTGTCTTCAGCGCGGTGTTCTGCTCTAGTGACAAGATTGTCGCTTACCTCAACTTCTTTTTTATCCTTAGCTGGTGCTTTTTTCTTTTCTACTTTTCCTTTAGGAGCTTCTTCTGCTTTCACAGGAGTTGCTTTCTTGTCAGTAGCTTTTTCAGTTTTCGCTTTCGCGGAAGCGGAATCAGAAGTAGACTTCTTACCACCTTTTACAGATATGCTTGAAATCTGAATCTGTGACAGGTACTGTCTGTGACCGTTTTTCTTGCGGTATCCTTTTCTACGTTTCTTTTTGAAAACGATTACTTTGTCACCTTTAAGGTGACCCAGAACTTTTGCCTCTGCAAATGCTCCTTCTATAGCTGGGGCGCCGAGTGTGATGTTGTCGCCGTCACCTACCAGAAGAACTCTATCGATGGAAACCGTGGCTCCTTCGTCTTCTTGCAAGCGATGTACGAACAACTTCTGATCCTTCTCGATCTTGAATTGTTGCCCTGCTATCTCTACGATTGCGTACATAATGATTAATTAATGTGAATAATTTCGGGCTGCAAATATACTCCTATTGGTCAAATAACCAAAGTTATACACATTTATTAAACAGCAAGTATTAATGCTTGTCGTTCATAGGATCTTGCTTCTTGCGCACTTTTTTAGTGTTCCACGATTTTTTGTAGATGGGAATGATCAATAAAGAGGTTACAATACTTGTGGCGATTCCAGAAAGGAATATAAACAGCAACAAAGCTGCCTTGATCCCATTGCCGGCAATAGTGACTTGTTCTTGAAGTTCTTTTGCCAGATCTGGATTGATCTCGAAAAGATAGATCGCCATAAATAGGGTATAAATGGTGGTAGCGATAAAACCTGCTTTGATTCCTGCTAGAAATCCCTCCATGTACTCAAAACTGTCCTTATTATATCGATACTGGTCGCGTATTACAAAAAACAATCCTACACCTACAATCACAGCATTAAAGAAGGAAAGATAACTTTCTGCTCCATATCCTATACCGTCTATTATTAAAAAATAAACAATTAGTGCCGCAGCGATAATCAGTGCATATTTAATAGTATTTGATTTTTTCATGATTTACTTGATTGGTTGTTGGGATAAAATTCGCACATATAGTCCGTAGCTCCTAGCGTTTTGAACTTACTTTAACGGTATTTCCCTATCTGAGGCCTATTTTTGAAAAGCCCTGCTTGAATTGTAACGTTTGTTATAAAAATAGCACTTATTAAAATGAATCGTAAAAATATAAAAATGAATAAAATTCTTTTAAGTCTGGTTGCAGTTCTTATATCTGCTGTGGGACTTTCACAAAAAGTAGAATTCACAGAATATGACCTGTCTAATGGATTGCATGTTATTCTACATCAAGAAAATGCAGCTCCTGTAGTAACCGTAGGTGTCATGTATCAAGTAGGTGCTAAAGATGAAGAAGCGGGTCGCACAGGTTTCGCACACTTTTTTGAACACCTTTTATTTGAAGGAACTCAAAATATTGAGCGTGGGGAATGGTTCAATGTCGTAGCCGCTAACGGTGGTAGCAACAATGCAAATACCACCCAAGACCGTACTTATTATTATGAAACTTTTCCTTCTAACAAATTGGAACTAGGTCTATGGATGGAAAGTGAGCGTATGCTGCACCCTAAAATTGAACAGATAGGCGTGGATACCCAAAATGAGGTGGTTAAAGAAGAAAAGCGTCAACGTATTGATAACGCCCCTTATGGAGCTATTATATATCGTACGGGAATTGATAAGCATTTATTTAAGAAACACCCTTACGGACAGTCTGTAATTGGATCCATGGAAGATCTCAATGCTGCAAAGCTTTCAGAGTTCCAATCTTTTAATGACAAGTTCTACAATCCCAACAACGCAACTTTAGTGGTCGCTGGAGACATTGACATTAAGGATACTAAAAAAATGATCGAAGATTATTTTGGAACCGTCGAGAACAAATCTCCTCGCAATGAGCGCACCGTAATCGTTGAAGAGCCGATTACTAAAACTCGTTATGCGACAGAGTATGATGCGAACATACAGATTCCAGCAAAAATCTTTTCTTACATCACTCCTAAGTCTATTGATCGTGATGCTTATGTCTTAGACTACATTTCTCAAGTATTGACCGGTGGCGCTAGTTCCAGAATGCAAAAGCGAATGGTAGAGGATGAAAAGATTGCTTTCCAGGTATTGGCCTTTAATTCTGCAAACCAGGATTATGGTACCTACACCATGGGAGCGCTTGCTAAAGGTGATACGGAATTGAGCACCCTTGCAAAAGTAATGGATGAAGAAATCAAAAAACTTCAAACCACCTTGATCTCTGAGCGCGAATACCAAAAACTACAAAACCAGTTTGAAGCGCGCTATGTGAGCTCTAACTCTAGAGTGGAAGGAATTGCTAGCTCACTTGCTACTTATAATATGTTGCAGGGGGATACAGATCGCATCAATAAGGAATTAGAGATCTACAAAGGGATAACCAGAGAAGACATCAAACGTGCGGCAAACCAGTATTTGAAACCCAATCAAAGATTGGAACTAGACTATCTAGCTGGACAAGCGCCAGATGACATGATGGATGCTAAGGATGAAGTTGCCACCATGAAAGATGAAATGATGGCGACTGGAACAGATAAGATGTCTGATAAAATCTACTTTGACTACAACAAGGCAAGCTTGACGGCAAATTCAAAAAAAGAATTGGATAAAATGGCGCAGGTTATGAAGGAAGACCCATCCCTTATGTTGAAGGCAGAAACTTTTACAGATAGCCGCGGGACTGACTCTTATAATATGGAGCTTTCAAAGCAACGTTCTGCAGCGGTAATTGGATATTTAATAGCTAAAGGGATCTCTCCAGACAGACTTGAAGGAGTAGGTCGTGGCGAGGAAAACCCAGTAGTGGATTGTAGCAGTGGTAATTGTACCGCAGAGCAGTACGAGCAATCCAGAAGAACTGAATTTACCATCACAAAAAAATAATTGAAAACAATGAAAAAACACATCATACTATGCATGGCTGTTCTATTTATAGGAACAACTGCCATCGCACAAATAGATCGATCTAAGATTCCAACATCAGGGCCAACCCCAGAGATTAACCTGGGTGAACCTTACACCTTTGAGCTGGACAATGGTTTACAAGTTCTCGTTGTAGAGGATAAAAAACTCCCTACAATAAGCTTTAGCTTGGACTTAAACAGTCCACCTATAGTAGAAGGCAATAAAGCGGGCGTCCAGTCCTTGACAGGATCCATCATGGGGAAAGGAACCACCAAAACACCTAAGGAAAAATTCAATGAAGAAGTGGATTACCTAGGAGCCAACATTTATGTAGGTACAGGTGGCGGCGGTGCTAACACTCTCTCTAAATACACAGATGAAGTGATGCGCATGTTTGCAGAGGCCGCCTTATATCCTAATTTCACACAGGAAGAGTTGGAGACTGAAAAGTCCCAGTTGATTGAGGGCATCAAATCTGGTGAGAGCAGTGCTGCTGCCATTGCTGGAAAAGTACGCGGAGCGCTTGCCTATGGTAAGAATCATACTGCCGGAGAGTTTGCGACAGTGGAGAGCATCAACAATGTTGACCTTGCAGATGTCAAAAAATTCTATGCAGATTATTTCGTACCTAACAAGGCTTATCTATTGATTAGCGGTGACATTGATAAGAAAGATGCTAAGAATTTAGTGAAGAAATACTTTGATAACTGGAAGGCAAAAGAAGCTCCTAAAGCTACATTGCCAGAAGTAACAGATGTCCCTGCGACTGAAATTGATTTTGTAAACGTGCCTAATGCCGTACAAACAGAACTTGCCGTGATCAACACATCAGAGTTGAAGATGAGCGACAAGGATTACCACGCAGCCCTAGTGGCAAACTACATTTTTGGTGGTGGCTTCGGTTCTTATTTGAACATGAATTTACGGGAAGCAAACGGGTATACCTATGGTGCAGGATCATCATTAGGGGCTGGAAAAGATTATAAATCTACTTTTCGTGCAACGACTAAGGTGCGTAACGAAGTGACCGATAGTGCTGTGGTAGAAACCTTCAAAGAACTGGATCGCATTAAGAACACGTATGTGTCAGATGAAGACTTGTCAAACGCCAAGGCAAAATTCTTAGGTAGTTTCATCATGCAATCTGAGGACAAGTCAGTGGTTGCCAATCGTGCGATTAGCATCCGTACCAACGATCTGGATGAAGACTTCTATAAAGACTTCATTTCAAACATAAATGCAGTAACTAAAGAAGACGTGAAGCGAGTCGCTAACAAGTACTTCAAGACGGACAATATGCGTATCGTCCTAGTAGGTAAGGCTAGTGATGTGTTGGAATCTTTAGAAAACATGCAGATCAATGGTAAAAACGTACCTATCAAATTCTACGACAAAGAAGCTAATGTCACAGAGCGTCCATCTACCATTGCTATTCCTGAAGGAACGACCACAAATACAGTTTTTGCAGATTACGTTAAAGCGATCGGTGGCCGTGAGAATGTGGCTGGAGTTAAAACCATGGCAATGATAGGATCTAGTACGACACCTATGGGTGAACTCGTCCTAAACGTGAAGAAAACTAATGATAATAAACTGAGCCAGACCATTTCGGTAGGTGGTAATCTAGCCTCAAAATTAGTTTACGCAGACGGTAAAGGGAATGCTAGTGGTATGCAAGGAAGTGCCGTGCTAGAAGGAGAACAGCTAGAGGCTGCAGCAGCTGATGCCGTTTTGTTTCCAGAATATGTGAACCCAAGCGCTGGGACCTTGATAGGAGTAGAAAAAATGGGCGATAAAGAAGTTTTTGTCGTGCAACTATCTGATACTAAAAAGAAATATTACGATATGAATACTGGGTTACTGCTGGCTGAGGAAACTACTCAAGAAGTCCAAGGACAGACATTTAGCTCCATGATTAAGTATGACAATTACAAGGAGGTGAAAGGCGTGAAATACCCTATGACCATCATACAAAATCTTGGGGGTCGCGAGTTTAGATTTGACATCAATACCATTCGTATCAATGAAGGTGTTACAGATGCAGATTTTGAATAGTTGATGGTGGCGTGTTCCGCTTTCGCGAAAGCGTAACTCCTTCACAAATAGTTTTAGAAACCAGTCTCTATTCAGGGGCTGGTTTTTTGTTTTCCCAAGTGACCAGCACCACTGCCAAAATAATGACCGCAGTTGCCACGCCTTGCCAAAAGGTAAAGTTTTCACCATCTAAACTTCCCCACGTCAAACCAATTACCGGAATCAAATAAGTCACGCTGCTGGCAAATACCGGCGAGGTCATCTGGACTAGTTTATTGAACATCACTTTGGCGGCGACCGTTCCAAACAAACAGAGAATCAAAATATACCCAAGGCTTTTTAAAACGGGCTCTGAGGTAAATTCCAGTGAGGGGCCGTCTGCTGACAAAAAAACGATAATCGCGAGCGGTAGAATAAAAACAAAGTTAGCCGTGGCAATTGCCAGTGGTTTGACGTTCTGTAAATAACGTTTGATGATATTTACGTTACTGGCATAACAGCAACAGGCGATCAAGATGAGCCCAACGAACAGATAATTCTGCTCTGGATGACTTTCCATACCAGCAAGTATGAGCGCCACAGCCCCTACCAGACCTATGATAACACCCAGTAGCTGCTTTTTGGAAAAGCGAATGCCAAACAAAACAGCCCCTAAAATCAACGTGATTAACGGCACGGTAGAGTTCAATATGGCACTCATGGCACTATCGATTTCAGTTTGTGCGTAGGCAAATAGAAAAGCGGGAAAGAAAGTTCCCAATAGACCAGATAATGCCAGCCAGGGCCAGTCTTTACGTTTAGTTTTAGAAAAAGAGTTCCAACCTATGGAGATTAAGATCACACCAGAGATCATGGTGCGCAGGGCTCCCAACTGCAAGGGTTGTAAGGTAAAATTACCGTTACTGTCCTGGCCCAAGCTCTTTTTAATAAGTATAAAGGAAGTCCCCCAAATGATACTTAAAATGACGAGATAAACGTACTTGAGATTGGACTCCTTCATGGACATTATTATAGCCGCAAAGGTCAGCCTTTTTAAAGGATCTGTTTTGGGCTAGTTGTCCGTCGCAGGAGCACCTTTCCATTGCAAGGATTCCATCATTTTTATCATGTCTTGCTTGATGTAATCCACCGCTGGTAATATGGAATCATAATATGGCTCCCGGTTAAAATACAAGGAAGCGGTCAGAAAGTGTTTCGTGCTATCGGTCACGTAAAACTGGACATTAGAGGCCGCGTTGCCTTCCACTTCATATAGCATCCCATAAGCCCGCTTGTTAGGATTGATATAGGGTTGCTCCGTGATCGCATCTGCCATCTGGTTGTGGGTGTAGGAGAGTTTTTGACCGTCTAGGAGCAGCTGTCTCAAGTTCGTGTCCACCTTTCTATAGTTCATATAAACCACCGCCTCCATATCTGGATAGTTGATGGTGATGGAACAATCTTTTTTACTCTTGATAGTTGCCTGGGTGTTGATAGCAAAACTAAAGAAACAATCCGTTTCAAGTGTCTTGTAAGAAGCTTCAGGATAGTTGAGTGCAAGCTGGGCATTAGGTTTGGGCACTGCATCCTCGCCACCACAGCTGGCTAGCAGGATGAGGGAAACAAGAATAAGTACTGTTTTTAGGGCGTCGTGCATTTAATTTGCTTGATGCGTTTTTTGTCCATGGATTCTATGACAAACTTAAATCCTTCAAAAATGATTTTATCAAGCTTGCGAGGAAAATGTCCCGTTTGCTCCAGTAAAAAACCTGCAACGGTTTCTGACTCGCCTTTAGCATTTTCAAATAAGGCGACCACATGATCTTCAAAATTCATAATGCGGTAAAAATCCTTGATGGATGTCTTTCCTTCAAAAAGATAGTTGTGTTCATCCAGTTTGCTGTAGATCAAATTCTCATCATCAAACTCGTCACTAATGTCTCCAACGATTTCTTCTATGATGTCTTCTAGGGTGATCAAACCACTCGTCCCTCCATATTCATCCACTACAATAGCAAGATGCTTCTTTTGTTCTTGAAAGTCCTGCAACAGGTCATCCAACTTCTTATTCTCTGGAACAAAATAGGCCTCCCGTAAAAGCTTGGTCCATTCAAAGTTTTTACGGTCTATGTAGGGCAATAAATCTTTTACATATAAAACGCCCAGGATATTGTCAATACTCTCTTTAAAGACTGGAATACGAGAATATCCATTGCTGATCACTTTAGGTACTATTTCCTTAAAATTTAAACTCTCATCCAGTGCAAAAACATCCGTACGGTTGCGCATCACATTTTTAGTATCTGTATTCCCAAAGCTGACTATTCCTTGAAGCAACTGCTGCTCTTCATGGGTGGTGTCGTTTTCATCTGTCAATTCTAGGGCTTGTGAGAGTTGCGATACCGTTATATTGGACTTTTTGCTTCCCAACCGTTCCTGTATCTGCAGCGTGACATAACGCATGGGCAAACTCATAAAGCTGAACAACTTATCCAGCACGTTGAGCGGTATGGCCATGAAATTTGCAAAACCTATAGGGTTTCTATTGGCATATACCTTTGGGAAAATTTCTCCAAACAGCAAGATTAAAAAAGTAACCGCACCTACTTCAATCACAAATTTGACAATATCGTTCTCGATGCCACCAAACCAGACTTGAGCCAGAATGCTGAATATTAAAACAGACGTAATATTGATGGCGTTGTTTGCGATCAATATAGTAGCGAGCAGTTTTTTAGGGCGGTCCAGCAATTTGGCCACCATTTCCCTGCGCGGGAACCTGGGATCTGCTTCTTCCAGCTCTGTAGTACTCAAGGAAAACAGGGCTACCTCTGCACCACTGATCAATGCACTAAAAAGCAGCAACAGGATAAAAACAATCAAATAAATCAATTGCTCTGGCTGGGTAATCATCAACAACTGCACTAAGGGCAATGGGTCTGGATCCAATTTCTAGTTTTTAATTGAGTTGATTAAAACGGCAGGTCGTCATCCTCGTCGTTGTCCATCGAGGGTGCTGCAGGTGCCGTCGCTTGTTTTGCAGGAGCATTAGAGGTAGCTGCCGGCTGACTTTGTTGTGCTGCACTTCCAGTGTTGGGATTGTTTTCACTTTTAGGTGTCAGGAAGGTAAATTCTTGTACCTGGATCTCCGTAGTGTAACGCGGCTGTCCATCCTCACCGGTCCATTGGCGGCTTTTGATACGTCCTTCAACGTAAACTTTATCTCCTTTATGTAGGTACTTTTCACAAACTTCAGCCGCTTTATTGCGTACGACGCAATTGTGCCATTCTGTATTAGAAACACGCTCGCCCGTATTACGGTTTAAATACTCCTCATTAGTAGCGAGGGGAAAACGGCCTATGCAATTGCCCCCTTCAAAATATTTCATCTTGACCTCATCGCCGGTGTGGCCTATGAGCATCACTTTATTCAACGTTCCTGCCATAATTAGTCTGTATTGAGTTATTAAAAGTTTACAAATATAGAAAAAGCGCCGGCCATCCACACAGATAATGCGATGTTAAACAGCGGTTTCCAATCTTAGGATGTAGGCCAAAATTCCATCATAAAACGCTCCATAAGCACATGAAGAGGTTTGCTTTTTGCCTCCCCCACATCTATAGCGCCTTTCACTTCGGCTTCCGTATGGATGATCCAGAAATAGGCATGAATCTTACGATGACTCAATTTGTGTAGGATGGGCTGTTGGTTGTATGCGCTTTCGCGAAAGCGAACTCCTTCAAAAACCTTGAGAAAATCTAGAGATTCAGTTAATTCCTGCGGCAATAAGGCACCTTTTGATTCTACAAACGGAAACTCATATAATCCTGCCCAAATGCCTGTTTGTGGCCGCTCTTCTACGATGGTTTTCCCTGAAGGTGTGATGGCTACCAGGTAGTGATGGTGCAGGGATAAGACCTTAGTTTTCTTGATCTTTACCGGTAATTCTGCAATGCGACCCTCCTTGAAAGCCACGCAATCCATCTGGAATGGGCAAACACTACAGTCTGGATTCTTGGGCACACACTGCAACGCCCCAAACTCCATCACCGCTTGATTATGCAACGCAGGCTTTTTTGGGTCTATGAGTTGGTTGGCTAGTTTCTTAAATTCCTGGACCCCTTCCGTAGAATTTATGGGCAGTGATATGCCATAAATCCTGGAAAGAACCCGGTAGACGTTCCCATCCACCACCGCCACTGGCTCATTGTATGCAAAACTAGCAATTGCGGCAGCTGTGTACTCACCCACGCCTTTGAGTTCTAGTAAATCTTCAAAGGTTTTAGGGAAACCGGTTCCTTTATCGACGATCTGCTGAGCTGCAGCCTGTAGGTTTCTCGCTCTGGAATAATAACCCAGGCCCTGCCATAACTTGAGCACCTCTTCTTGCGGTACCGCGGCGAGCTTTTCAACACTAGGGAAGCGTTCCACAAACCGCGAGTAGTAGGGAAGTCCTTGATTGACACGGGTTTGTTGTAGTATGATCTCACTGAGCCATATAAAATAGGGGTCGCGAGTCTCCCGCCAGGGTAAGTCCCTTTTGTTGCTATGATACCAGTAAATCAGTTTGTTTGAAAAGTCCATCGTGTACGAATATGCCGCGCAGCAAGATATATCTTCTTAAAATTTAATCAATTAGGGATTTATTGTTTGTGATTATGAACTATCTTTGCGCCCTGTTTCATAAAACCCTAATAATTAAATTTAAACAGTAAACATGACTAAAGCAGATATCGTATCAAAGATTTCAGATAAACTGGGAATGGAGAAGACTGAGGTTCAAGCGGCAGTTGAATCTTTTATGGATGAAGTAAAGGGATCTCTAGAGACTGGAGAGAACGTATACCTACGAGGTTTTGGTAGCTTTATCGTAAAGACAAGAGCTGAGAAGACTGGTCGTAACATTTCCAAGAACACAACAATTAAAATACCTGCACATAATATCCCGGCTTTCAAACCAGCTAAGGTATTTGTAGAAGGTGTGAAAACAAACGTAAAAGTAAAGTAAAATATAAGAGATATGCCAAGCGGTAAAAAAAGAAAAAGACATAAGGTAGCGACCCACAAACGTAAAAAGCGTCGTCGCGCAAACCGTCACAAAAAGAAAAAGTAGTCTAGCACTACTTTTTCTTTTTATAGTTCTTTGACATAGGATTGCAGTGTACAATCCATCTGGGTGGTAGGTTTTATTATAAACCTGCCCAAAAATTAAGTATAATAAATCCTCCTATATACATAGGTAGGATTAAACAATTGGAATCATGGATAAAGAAATTATCATCCGTTCCAGTGCTACAAAAATCGATTATGCCTTAACCAAAAACGGTAGGTTGATCGAATTACATAAAGATGAGGAGGAAAATAAGTTTGCGGTAAGCGATATTTTTATTGCCAAAACCCGTAAGGTCTTGTCTGGTCTCAACGCATCCTTCGTGGATGTAGGATATGAAAAAGATGGTTTTTTACACTATCACGATCTAGGACCTCAATACCTGACACAACTTAAATTCACCAAACAAGTCATAAGCGGTAGACTCAAGAACTACGCTCTTAAAGACATAAAAGTCGAGAAAGAACTCGAGAAAAGCGGCTCTATTACAGATGTCGTTGCTCCCAACCAGCCTGTACTCGTACAGGTAGTCAAAGAACCCATATCCACAAAAGGACCTCGCTTAAGTGCAGAGTTATCCATTCCTGGACGTTATGTGGTTCTCGTACCCTTCTCTGACAGAATCTCCATTTCTCAAAAAATTGAGGATAAAGAAGAAAAGAGCAGACTTAAAAGACTTGTCAAAAGCATTAAACCTGAAGGATTCGGTGTCATTGTGCGCACCGTTGCAAAAGGTAAACTAGTAGCAGAACTGGATCAGGATCTAACGAACCTTATGACCCGCTGGGAAAATATGTGCAGTAAATTACACCGCGCACCTTATCCCACTAAAGTGATGTCAGAGGTCAGTCGTACCAATTCCCTCATGCGTGACGTCTTCAATGACAGTTACACGTCCATCCAGGTGGATGATGAGGAAGTATGCAATGAAATCAAGGATTACCTAAAGACCATTGCCCCACATAAAGAACATATCGTAAAATATCACAACCCTAAAGTTCCCATCTTTGAAAAGCATGGGATCGAACGTCAGATCAAAACGTCATTTGGCCGTACCGTATCAATGAGTAAAGGTGCATACCTGATCATAGAACATACAGAAGCCATGCACGTGATAGACGTCAACTCTGGTAACAGGTCCAACAAGGCAGACAGCCAGGAGGAAACCGCACTAGAGACCAACATGATTGCGGCGACAGAGATCGCCCGTCAGTTAAGGTTGCGCGATATGGGAGGCATTATCGTTATCGATTTTATCGATATGCGTAAAGCCGAGAATCGCAAAAAGCTCTATGAGCACATGCGCGATGAAATGGCAGATGAACGTGCCAAACACAAGATTCTCCCACCATCAAAATTTGGTTTGATACAGATCACACGCCAGCGCGTGCGTCAAGAAGTCAACATCAAGACACGGGAAGAAAATCCCGACGGTAACGGTGATGGAGAAATTCAAGCCCCTATTCTAGTGATCCAAAGGATCACAGAAGAACTAGAGCGCCACTTAAAAGCAGGAAACAAAAAGGTAACGCTACATGCGCACCCATTTGTAGCTGCCTTTATTACTAAGGGATATCCATCCGTTAGGTCCAGGTGGTTTGCCAAACACAAAAAGTGGATCAAGGTCATGCCTAGAGACGCCTATACCTATCTGGAATTTCATTTCACAGGTAAAGACGGCAAGGAATTGTCCTAACAACATAAAACGCCTACAGGCTTTGATCTGTAGGCGTTTTTTTATGAGGTTTTTTTCGCTTTTGAGGAAGGAAAATTGATTTAGAATATTATTATCAATTAGATTTATGTAGATAACCATTTGAGAATAATTAAATGGATAGGTCTTTAGTTCAATTGCCTACAATTAATACAAACAAGTGCAAGCAATCAAATTTCTGAACTAAATCTTGAAATCATTCATCTGCACTTGGTGGGTAGTTAACTCTACCTACCGATTTATATATTCCATCCTCTAATTTATAAAGACTTAGAAAAAAAAGTGACTCATATAAATTAGTTGCCAAGAGAGCATAATCATTGTTAAATATAACGCCGTCGATATTCGTGAAAAAAGTGAATTTTTTTACATCGACAATAGTTGAATCTTTAAAGTGTAAATTTGGTATTTCTATCTCGTGTTGAGCAAATTTGTTTTTTTTAAATTGCCCTATCCCATTTGCCCACTTTGTTTTGTCTAATACATACCCTGGTCTTCCTTCTGATTTTGCCTGTTTTAATAAATCATTCAACAGATTTTGGTCAATATTATCATACGAGTTATTCAAATCATGATAGATATTGATATAGGCATCTTCTCCTATGTAAGGAGCTTTAGGGTTTCTCTTGTACGCGTCATTTAATAATTTATAAACGTTTGACTCATAGTTTATTTGAACCTCTTTAAGATTATTTTCATCACTCGTTTGATGCTCTGGTTTACAATCCTGGATAATTATGATAATTAAGAATAACAAATATTTCATAGTTAGCAGTTTTTTATTCCTAATGGTTCAACCGGTAAAGTATTTCTCGGATCACCTGATTCTATTTGATCTCTTGCTATGATAGCGCCCTGCTCGAGTTCGTCTATCAGGTTGAGTATATCGCTTTGCCTCATATCTCCAGACCAAGCTAATCGTTCATATTCAACGGATGCTTGTTGATTATTATCCAAAGCCGCCAGCGAAGCAGACATGATATCCACAAACTGATGCCCTTTTAGATCAAAGTCTGTTTTATTCCGTTCCCAACGCAGGATCAGTTACTGTATTAATTTTTATGTATTGCTCTTCAACTTTTTTAAAGAGGGTCAAATGCTTTACCTGTCCATCTAAAAGTGGGTAATTCAAAATAGCAAAATCATCTAGAAATAATATACCATCTATTTTGGCTGTATTGTATATCTCCGTCGACTCAGTATTCCGTGGATCTTTGAAAACTAAACCACCCTGCACTAAAAGTGCAGGGGTTTTGACACAGGACTGGAAGTCCTTCCTCTGATCACTCCAATATGAAGCTAGTGTTATCACCATCACTCCTTCGGTGATGCTCTAGGTAATCATC